>CEOK01008809.1_pt1 | contig 13981 bp, 14 predicted proteins | sample 427001 | NCBI WGS metagenome assembly CEOK01 (sample SAMEA2591108, study PRJEB7988) | marine metagenome | isolation source: saline water (ENVO:00002010), including | reverse complement strand
CGCAGAAGTCTTGGCAGGAGCTTTAGGTGCCGGTTTTTTGGCGACGGGTTTACGTGCAGTTGTTTTAGCAGCCGGTTTTTTGGCAGTAGAGGCTTTGGTAGTAGCTTTAGCTGCCGGTTTTTTGGCTGCTGGTTTAGTGGTAGGTTTTTTTTCAGCAGGCTTTTTAGCGGCGGCCTTTGCAGCAGGTTTTTTAGTAGCCGGTTTTGAAGTTGATTTTTTGTTTGTCGCCATTGTCTTTTGATCCTTTAACCGTTTTCCGCTTACTTTTTAGTGATCTTATCTGTTTGATAAGCCCATCTTACCTAGTCGCCCTCGCCAGGCGCCTCGCTGAAAAACTTATCAAACTTATCTGTTTGTTTCAAAAAATCGTCTGCATCAGCCGGTGCATCTTTTTTGAGTGTAATATTCGGCCATATATCTGCAAATTTGGTATTCACTTCCAGCCATTTTTCCAGCCCGTCTTCAGTGTCTGGCTTAATGGCTTCCGCAGGACATTCAGGTTCGCAAACACCACAATCAATACATTCATCGGGGCTAATGACCAGCATGTTTTCGCCCTCGTAAAAACAGTCAACAGGGCAAACCTCAACACAATCTGTATATTTACACTTAATACAGGCGTCGGTCACAATATAAGTCATGATTTATCCATTCTTACTATCGTTTGGTGGTCATTCCGGCTAATTAAGGCCCAGACTTGTCGCAGCTCTTTGGCGTGCGGCTCCAGCTTCAATATCTGGGACATGTATAAGCCCGGAAATGCGACGAAGCAAGTTCGCTTCGTAATCATCAAGTCGGCCATCTGAAAGAACAACCATCCAGAGCTTTTCAACCAGAACAATTTTCTGGGGAAGTTCATAATGTGCGTTAATCACTTTTGTCCATTGATACAAATCATTGGCTTCTGACTCGAGCGTTTCTGCAAGCGTCATTAATTCTTGCGTTTCATCTTCAGACAGACTGAAACCGTCCCGGAGAATGTGACGTAATGTGTCTATTTCAATGCCATCCGCTTGACCGTCCAGCCGAGCGGCGTGAGTGAGCAATGCGGCTGCTGCCAGAGATAAAGTATCGTCTGTCTCGGGCGTGGCTTCTGCGCTATCAAATAAGCTTTTAAGGCGACTAAACATGAGGTTGAAATATTGTCATTTTTGCATTTTGGCAAGTAGTTTATCGTTTGCAGCCACATCTGTGTCATCTTTTGGCGTAATGTCTTCATAGAGGTTCTGTGCTTCTTGTGCCGGTCCCCTACGGATTCCTAAATCAAGTACACGAATAACGCGTATCTGATTACCCTGTGCAAAAGTTAAAATATCGCCAACCTTAACGGGGTCGCTTGATTTTTTTATTTTGTTTCCATTGACGCGGATACGCCCTCCATTAGCGCGTTTTGTAGCAAGTGACCGGGTTTTGAAGAATCGCGCAAACCAGAGATACTTATCCACTCTGAGGCTATCTAACTCCTTCATTTTGTTCACTTATTGTTATCCTTGAGACTCTGCAGAACTGCAAAGGGCGAATTTGGGTCTATTTTCTTTTCATAATTTTTATTTGAGGTTTTATTTGACGTTGACTTGTGACGTCTTTTAGCCGTTTGATGCGCGGCTTTTTTATCGGCAGGTTTTTTGCTTTGAGTTTTATGTACGGGTTTAGTTTTTCGGGTAGGTCGCTTTTTAGGATACCAAAGGTGCGCGACTGTTTGTGCGCTGTGTTCTTCTGCTCCTGTATCTTCTAATGTGAATTCTTCACCTTCTTTATTATTAGCGGGTTGGTTGTTGGTATCTTCTTTGGATAATTGGGGTTCCTCTTGTGGCTTAGGCTTTGAGCCGTACCCAAGACCCCTGAGAATATCTGCCATTTCATCACGACTACATCCCATAAGGGACACCATATCAGCCGTTATTTCAAATTCATTACCTTTGTCATTACCTTCAATAGCTTTGCGAATAAGGTCAGCCAATCTTTCCAGCATATCCAGCCGAATGGCACGTTTGCCATAAACTCTGAAACCCAGAGACCGGTAAAACCCGTCAGGGAGGTCGCTTTCACGCATGCAGGAGGTTAACCCCGGGCCCGGTGCAAGTGCCAAATCTTCACCGGGTTTGCGTTTGTTAAAATAAGACCAGAGCATAGCCAGTCCACGGGCTGGGCCGGGTTTTAGGAGTGCGGGCATAAAAATGTCATAAGTGCCAAAACGTAAGCCAAGCTTTCTCAAGCCAGCGCGTGCAGTCTGATCCATATCTGATAGCGTTTCGGCTATGTTGGCACGAGGAATATGCCCGCCATGTTCAACAATTTGAAACGCTAAACCACGGGCTAACCCGTTCAAGCTCTCCTCATTTTTCATGGTAATCAGCGGTTCAAGCAATTTATCAAGATAGTGTCTGACAAAAGCTGCGAGACGCGCTTCAATTTGATTGCGCGGTGCGCCGACGAGACTCTCATCAGCGAGCAATTTGATGTCAGGTGATAACAGATCTCTTCCGGCAACAAGTTTGGCAATGCAGGATTGATGCCAAAAAATCTCACCCTGTTCAGTGAGCTTTAATTCATCATCCGGACAGGCCGCAAGTTCGCTGGCGCGGTTGCGAAGTTCTTGTCCGACGACTTTTTCAATGGCGGCTCTCACAGTTCGGGGCGGGGAATTGGTCATACGATTATCTTTAGTAAAATGTAACCCTTCAATGCGGCCTGCATATTCACCTTCAACATGCACATCACCTACAGCATCAATCTCGGCCTCGGCTTCGTCGCGACCCTGTAATCGTTTTAATAAAATGGATGACCGTGTGTCCACAAATTGTTTCATCAAGCCTTGGTGCAAGGCATCAGAAAGTTTGTCTTCTACCTGCCGTGCTTGGGCTTGCCATTGACGCTGATTTTCGACCCACCCATTTTTCTGGGTGACATAAGTCCAGGTGCGGATATGTGCAAGCCGTGAACCGAGCGTATCAAGATCGCCGTCAGTTCGGTCACATCGTGCAATGCGTTCCTCAATCCAATTTGCAGGCAGTATGGCTTGATCGCCTGACAGGAACAAAAATATATCGCCTAAAATGGAAGCGTGTTCCCCGATAATTGTTTTTCTGAAATCAGGTATTTGCGCCACTTCCCAGAGCAGTCGAATGCTGTTTTCATCCTCGGCACGGTCCTTGATAGAGGGGTCGGATGTCATCATATTCAGCGACTGCATATCAATCGTAATGGGAACACGTATCAGCCCCCTGGTGGGAGGCGGTGCTTCCAGAGATATTTTCAAAGCTTCGACTGAAGAGAAATCCAGATTGGGGTTACGCCACATTAGACGGCGTATTGGTTCAAATGTGTTGTTTTCAATCTGCTCAACCAGTGTTTCATCAAATGCCGGCATTTCGCCCGTCACACCAAAAGTTCCGTCAGCAATATGCCGCCCGGCGCGTCCCGCAACTTGTGCGAGTTCCGCGGCCACGAGTTCACGGTGGTTTCTTCCGTCAAATTTGCGGGTTTGTGCAAATGCGACATGATCAACATCCATATTGAGTCCCATGCCAATCGCATCCGTGGCGACCATGAAGTCAACTTCTCCTGACTGATACATATCAACTTGAGCATTTCGTGTGCGTGGGCTGAGTGCCCCCATAACAACTGCTGCGCCTCCCTTTTGCTGGCGCACAATTTCGGCAATCGCATAAACACTATCGACTGAGAAAGAGGTTATGGCGGTGCGGCGTGGTAGACGGGAAAGTTTTTTTGACCCGGCATAGCTTAATGTGGACAGCCGCGGTCGGGAGATAATATGAGCCTTGGGAAGAAGCTGTTTTATCATTGGAACCATCGTCGCTGCACCCAAGAGCATGGTTTCTTGATTGCCGCGCGCATGGAGCAAGCGGTCTGTAAAAATATGCCCCCGCTCGGCATCTGCCGCGAGTTGAATTTCATCAATTGCCATAAAATCAACCGATTTGCTGATGGGCATGGCTTCAACAGTACAGATATAATAAGCCGGGTCCGGAGGTAAAATCTTTTCTTCACCTGTAATCAAGGCGACCTGACCAGCCCCTTTAAGTTTCACAACTCGGTCATAAACCTCTCGCGCCAGTAGTCGAAGGGGAAACCCAATCATGCCGGTTTCATAACCGAGCATACGCTCAATAGCCAAGTGGGTTTTGCCCGTATTGGTAGGACCCAGTACAGCTGTGACAGGACTAGACGCATGAGATGAGAAGGAAGACATGAAAAACAATCTGTTCATATGGGGGATGATTTTGCAAGTATGATGACCACAAAACTAAAAAAAATAGTGAAAACAGAACATACAAAGAACATAACGTGTCCGAATCACTTACATAGTAGCACTTCCCCATTCGTTCACGACTAAATGTGGTGGGTTTTTAAATGCTTAGCATCATTCAAGCCTCTAATTTATGTGTTGATTCTCACAATTTTGAAATTACTCAGGGTGAAATATACCTCACATTTATGTGAACAGATGTGTTTGGTAGTTGAGTTAAATTTCTGGGATAGTCTATTCAAACAGATTGCTGTTTTATACGTCGGTAGCAACACCATAAAACTTCTCCCTCCCCCTCTTAAGTTAGTTGCTACCGGCGGTTTTTTTTATTCTCTTGTTTCGTTATTTTCCCAATGGTTCAGGTTTTTTTCATATAGGCCATAGAGGGGCTTGACGGAGAAGGAACTCCCCCATATAAAACCGACCTTGGAAGCAATGCGTTATAAACAATGCATTTAGCCCTTATTTGGAGAAGATGATGTCTCGTGTTTGTGAATTAACCGGCAAAGCTGTTATGTCTGGTAATAATGTGAGTCACGCCGTTAATAAAACACGGCGTAAATTTCTCCCTAATTTACAACAGGTCAGCTTGCCAAGTGAAAAGCTGGGTAAAGCGCTTAAGTTCCGTATCAGCGCTCATGCACTTCGTACCGTAGAGCATGTTGGTGGCATTGACGCTTTCCTGATGAAAGCTAAAGATACTCAACTTTCGCCACGTGCATTGAAGCTTAAAAAGCAAATCGCTTTGCGGCTCGCAGCATCCTAAAATTCTTTAAAACTTTGCGGCTTGCCGCATTCTAAAAAATAAAAAAATAATGCGGTTCACCGCATCAAGAATTGTGGTTCGCCACAACAAAAAAAGAATAAAAATGAAATATTATCCCCTTTCCCGAGCTTTGGCTTTTGGCATTAAAGCATTCTCTTTCGCTTGTGCTCTTAAGTTGACTGTCGCTTCTCCCTTTTTTACTTTGCCGCTTGCCGCGCAAAATATTGATAATGAAACGATTGATGAAATTGTCATATTAGGCAGCCGCACATCGGCCAGATCGGTACTCACGACACCGGCACCGGTTGATTTTTTATCTGCTGAGGCACTGAATGACAGCGCGCATGCTGAAAGTGGGCGTGCCATACAAAGCCTTGCGCCATCTTTTAATTTTCCCTCAACGTCAATTGCTGATGGCACGGACGCTCTGAAACCTGCCACTCTAAGAGGTCTTGGGCCCGATCAGACTTTGGTTCTGGTCAATGGTTTGCGGCGACATAAATCCGCCCTTGTGCATGTCAATTCATCGGTTGGGCGCGGTATGGCAGGCACTGATATGAATGCCTTACCACCCAGTTTTTTTCAGTCAGTAGAGATTTTGCGCGATGGTGCATCTGCTCTTTACGGGTCAGATGCGATTGCTGGAGTTATCAATCTGCGGTTGCGCGTTCTATCTGACTGGCGTTTTATCCATTTTGGTGCTTAAGCCGGATGTGGTTTGCAACGTGCTCTGGGTCCTTGGCATGGCGGGCAAACGCTTTTCGGATCTATTGGCGGGCAGGGTGTCATCAAAAAGTTCTGCCAGCTTTTCAGTCATCACGCCGCCCAATTGTTCGGCATCGACAATCGTCACTGCCCGACGGTAGTAGCGTGTCACATCGTGACCAATCCCGATGGCAATCAATTCAACAGGGGGGCGACTTTCAATTTCCTCAATTACTTGCCGCAGGTGTTTTTCCAGATAATTGCCGGCATTGACACTCAGTGTGCTGTCGTCAACCGGTGCGCCGTCAGAAATAACCATCAATATCCGGCGTTGCTCAGGTCGTGACATGAGACGCTGATAGGCCCAGACGAGTGCCTCACCATCAATGTTTTCCTTAAGCAGGCCTTCGCGCATCATGAGACCTAAATTGCGTCGTGCGCGGCGCCAAGGGATATCAGCTTGTTTATAAACAATATGGCGCAAATCATTCAGTCTGCCGGGATGTGCTGGCTTGCCATCTGCCATCCATGACTCTCTGGCTTGTCCACCTTTCCAAGCGCGCGTCGTAAACCCAAGAATTTCAGTTTTAACACCGCATCTTTCCAATGTTCTGGCGAGAATATCGGCGCTCATGGCCGCAACAGTTATTGGACGACCACGCATTGAGCCGGAATTGTCGATCAGCAGAGTGACTACTGTGTCCCTAAATTCCATATCCCGTTCCATTTTGAACGATAGTGGATTGCTTGGGTCAACAACCACACGTGATATACGTGCGGCATCAAGATAGCCTTCCTCCAGATCGAAATCCCAAGATCTGTTCTGTTTGGCTTGCAAGCGGCGTTGTAGTCTGTTCGCAAGTCTGGAGACTGCGCCTTGCAAATGGCTAAGTTGTTGGTCCAAATATGTACGCAAGCGATTAAGTTCTTCACCGTCGCATAAATCCTCTGCTTCAACAGTTTCATCAAAGCGTGTTGTAAAAACCTGATAGCTGGATTTTGTCGCGTCCGGTGTGCCGTCAGGGCGTCGTGACCGGACAGCTTCCCCGGCTTCTTCACCTTCGGCATCCATATCAATTTCTTCGCTATCCATTTGGACGGTTTGCTCTTCGCCCTCCGGCATTTCACTGCCGGTTTCCATATCTTCTGACCCACTGCCTTCTTCTTGCTCAGCAGTGCCGTCCTCGCCGTCATTCTCATCATTATCATTATTATTTTCGTCGCCTTCGTCCTCGCCCTCCTCTGAAGCGTCTGTGCCCTCAGAATCTATGAGTTCGAGGTCAGCTAAAAGCTGCCGGGTTTTGGCGGCGAAGGCATTTTGATCATTCATAATATCAACAAGGTCATCCAGACCTTCGCCGATGCGGTCTTCAATCCATTCTTGCCACGCTGTAACTGTAGGCGCGGCGGCAGCAGGAGGTTGCTGTCCTGAAAGTCGTTCACGCACGAGATAAGCCAATGCAACATCCATTGGTGCATCTTCGCGCTCAGTTAAATTTGCCAAGCCTTCTTTTTCACAAATGGTCTGATGCATAAGTTGTAAATTTTCTGCAACACCGGGCATTTGGTTGGCACCGATTGACTCGTATCGAACATTTTCCAGCCGATCAAAAATGGCGCGTGCATCTGGTTCGGCGGGTCTGTTTTTAGCGCTGAGAGGCTTATTATGATGCGCCAGCTGCAAGGCAATGCTGTCGGCTTGGCCACGAAGGAGCGTACGGTCTTTTGCAGGCAAATCCCGAGGTGGGAGCGGCAGACGCACACGATTACCAACGACAGACGGCGTTTCAGTTCCAAAAGTGACATCTAATTCATCATTTTCAGCCAGAGACCTCATGGTCTGGCTGATAGCCCTTTTGAACCTATCAATCGTTTCTTCTGTCATCAGGAAGCAAGAATGTTAACGGCCTTCTCGGGAAGGTCTTCGCCAAAGCACCTTTGGTAAAATTCAGCTACTGTCGGACGCTCAAGTTCGTCGCATTTATTTAAGAAGGTCAGTTGGAATGCGAGGCCAATATCATCAAAAATACGTGAATTCTCAGCCCATGTTAAAACAGTCCGCGGCGACATGACAGTTGAAATGTCGCCATTAATAAATGCAGCGCGGGTTAGGTCGGCAACTTGCACCATAGACGCAACCGTCTTTTGACCTTCAGCGTCATTGAAATCTTTTTCTTTGGAGAGAACGATTTTAACTTCCTCCTCATGTGGGAGGTAATTCAGGCTCGTGACAATATTCCATCTGTCCATCTGGCCTTGGTTAATCTGCTGAGTGCCATGATACAGACCAGAGGTATCACCAAGGCCGATTGTATTGGTTGTTGCAAAAAGTCTGAACCATGGATGCGGGCGGATGACTTTGTTTTGGTCGAGCAAAGTTAGCTTGCCGGAGACTTCAAGAATACGCTGAATCACAAACATGACATCAGGGCGACCGGCATCATATTCGTCAAAAACCAGAGCGACGGGTCTTTGCAGTGCCCATGGCAGGATGCCTTCTTGAAACTCGGTAATTTGTTTTCCGTCGCGAAGGACAATGGCTTCTTTACCAATTAAATCAATCCGACTGACATGACTATCCAGATTGATGCGGACACAAGGCCAGTTTAAACGAGCGGCAATTTGTTCAATATGGGTGGATTTACCCGTTCCGTGATAGCCCTGCACCATGACGCGGCGGTTGTTTGCAAAACCGGCAAGAATGGCCCGGGTCGTTTGTGGGTCGAAAAGGTAATCCTCGTCGAGTTCAGGAACATATTCACATGATTGAGAGAATGAAGGCACTTTAAGCGAGCTTTCAAACCCGAAAGTTTCACCGACATTTACTTCACTGTCGGGTTCATTAGGCATGTCGGAATTACTTTCGGCGGTCATTTAGAGTTCCTTATCTTTAACGCGAGAAATTACTATAAATTATGATTTAGGTCACAAGGCAATTAACAAAAGCCTGAGGCTTTTAAATAGTTGTACGCTTGAATGACCTTGTTTAGTTTTTCTTCATAGCTACGATCGCCACTATTGGCATCAGGGTGAAACTTTTTTATCCGGGCTTTATAACGCGTTTTAACTTCTTCTGCTGTAGCGTGTTCATCCAATTCCAAAACTTCAAGCGCTCGTATTTGACCTGACGAGGCTCGTTTGACCGGTGCGCGCGCTTTTCCGTCAGAGACCTCCGATACAAGATCCAGAGGGTCTTGCCATTGCCAGTTGCCGCTTTGACCGGGTGTGTTTCTGTTCGCGCCCATAGTCCATGTAGGACGATGACCTGTCCGCGCGCTTCTTTGAAAAGCTGCAATATCAGCCTCGGTCATGCCCTCGAAAAAGTTGAAGCTCTGATTATAGGTACGAATATGTTCGAGACAGAAATAACGCTTATCCGTGCTGCCCTCAGCTGCGGGTGCTGGATAGGACCCAACTTCGCTACACTCGGGCCAGTCACAGGTAACCTGTGCTTCAACTTCGTTGCCGCCGGTTTTGCTAATGCGTATTGAGTCAAAATATTTTGATTTCAGGTTCATTACACTGATAATCTAGTTTGCAGTAGATAAAAAAAACAGTCTTTTGTCTCAACAATTTGCTTTGTTATCGACAATAAGACAATGAAGGAAGCTTTATGGCAGTAGTTGATAAGATTATCAAGAAACTTGAGGAACGTTTTGCACCTGAGCGGTTAGATGTATTAGATGAGTCACACCTCCATAAGGGCCATGCAGGTGCAAGGCCCGGAGGTGAAACGCATTTCAGGGTGAAAATTACCTCAACTGTATTTGACGGGTTGAGCCGAATTGATCGACACAGGCTGATTAATGATTGCCTGTCCGAGGAGCTGGCAGGACCAATTCATGCGCTTAACTTGAAAGTCAGAACGCCCTCTGAGGATAAAGATGACCTCTAAGCCTAGGTTTCGTCAGAGAGAGTTTTGTCAGGTTTAATTTCTAGCTGGGTAATCTGATTACGGTGGCGTGAGATAATACGCATCCGAAAACCGTAAAATACGAAAACCTGTCCCGGTTTAGGGATAGCTCGGGCTTCATGGATAACCAATCCGGCAATGGTAATGGCTTCATTTTCCGGTAAATCCCACCCCGTTTCACGGTTTAAATCCCGGACTGTCATGCCGCCGTCAATTAAGAGACTGCCATCTGCCGCCGGAATGAGTATTTTTTCCTTATTGTCGTGTTCATCATCAATCTGACCGACAATTTCCTCAAGAATATCCTCTAGCGTCACGAGACCCATTAAGCCGCCATATTCATCCACGACGAGAGCGAAATGTGCCTTTCGCGCCCGAAATGCGTTGAGCTGTTCGGCGAGGGAAGTGGTTTCAGGAACAAACCAAGGGGGTGATATGAGTGAACGTATTTCTACACCACTTGCCCCGTCAGGAGATGAGGCAAGCGCACGCAATAAGTCTTTGGCATGTAAAATGCCGATAATATTTTCAATCTCATTTTCCCAGAATGGAATACGTGTGTGTGGACTATCCAAAACCTGCCGCACGATTTCCTCGGTTTTGAGGCTGATATTAATCATCATCATGCCCTTGCGGTGCACCATGACATCCTCAAGGGTAAGATCTTTCAAATCCAGAATACCGCCCAACATGTCGCGGTCGCCTTTGGTCACTGCATCCGTGCTGTGGTGCATATCAATCGCGCCTCTAATTTCTTCATGTGCGGGTAAAATATTGCCTGCATCATCTGCGTTGAAACCAAGAAGCCGCATAATCCCGCGTGCTATGAAATTCAGACCAAGCGTGAAAGGCGCAAAAATCCAGACAACAAAACGCATAACCCCAGCGACGCGCAAAGATGTGTTGTCAGGGTTTAAGATGGCATAGGTCTTGGGGAGTACTTCTGCGAATATGACAACAATGCAGGTCATTACCAGCGTGGCATAGAGGACTCCAGTGTCCCCAAAGAGTTTTAAGAATAAAGATGTTGCCAGAGCGGAGGCCATGATGTTGACCAGATTGTTGCCGAGCAAAATCGCACTTAGCAATCTTTCATGCTGTGCTAGCAGACTGTTAACCCATTTGGCGCGTTTATCATTTTCTTTAGCCAGCTGGTACATGCGCGCGCGTGAAGTAGCCGTCAAGGCCGTTTCAGAACCGGAGAAAAATCCTGACAATAATATGAGAACCAGAATTACCAGTCCGAGAATAAGAAAAGAAGAGATCATGATTATCCCTGATTTTGTAAAAACGCTGTTAACTGTGTGGCGGATACGTCATTGGTTATAAATGCCTCGCCAATTGCTTTCATGAGAATAAAAGTCATCACACCTTGGCTGACTTTCTTATCCTGCGCCATGGCGTTGACGAGGTCAGTTGCTTTGAAAGGGCCACCCTTTACATCTGCTTGAGAAACAGGGAGCCCCGCCTTGGCAAGATGTTTTACCAATGCTTGTGCATCCGCTTCAGGACATATGCCAAGATGATCAGAAAGTTGAACTGCTTGTGCTATGCCGAGACCGACGGCCTCGCCATGTAATAAATTATCTGAATAGCCTGTCAGGTTTTCATAAGCATGCGCAAAGGTATGCCCCAGATTGAGTAATGCACGTGCGCCATGTTCTTTTTCATCCTGAGCAACAATATCGGCTTTTGTTTGACAGCTTTTAGCGATGGCAAAGCTCAAGGCATCATTGTTTCGATTATTGAGCGCATCAAGATTATCTTCCAGCCAATCAAAGAAAGGCCGGTCACAAATGGCTGCATATTTAACAATCTCTGCATAGCCTGCTCGGAATTCTCTATCCGGTAAAGTTTGCAAGACATCAAGGTCAGCCAGAACCAGAGAAGGCTGGTGAAAAGCCCCAACAAGATTTTTTCCCTGAGGGACATTAATCCCGGTTTTGCCGCCGACTGAACTATCAACCTGAGCAAGTAATGTTGTAGGTATTTGGGTGAACCTTACTCCGCGTCGGAGCGTTGCTGCCGCAAAGCCCGTTAAATCACCAATCACGCCACCACCAAGCGCAATTACTATATCCTGCCGTTCGACTTTATTATCCAGTAACCAATGCACGAGTGCCTCGAGCCCCGTAAAGCTTTTGCTGGCTTCACCGGGTGGCATAATTTTGGTGACATGGGTAATGCCAGCCCCGTCCAGCGTTTGGGTCAAACTTTCAAGATGTGTCTTAGCGACGTTTTCATCAGTCACAATGGCAACGAAAGGGCGTTTCAGTAATGGTGAAATTAATGACGCGCAAGACCCCAGCAGTCCCGAACCGATATGGATATCGTAACTTCTGTTGAGGTCAATAGAACCGGGCAGGCTCACATTCACTTTTTTCAAATCGGTTTCACTCATCTATGTCTCATTCGACCTGTACAGAATACCCTGATTTGTAAGTATTTCCGATATGACTTTGACCGTTTCAGGACGCTCGCCGTCATCACTCTCAACCACTATATCTGCTTCGGCATAAACCGGGTAACGCTCATCCATTAGGCGGGTGATGGTTTGTTCGATGTCGCCTTGTGCCAAAAGCGGGCGTTTTTCAGGTCTTTTGCTGACACGTCTGATAAGTGTTTCACGGTTTACTTTGAGCCAGACTGAAAAACCGGACTTAAGAATTATCTCTCGTGTTGGGGCATGAGCAAAGGCGCCCCCACCTGCAGCGATAATAGCGGGTGGCCCTTCTAGCAATCGCTTAAAAACACGCTTTTCCCCATCGCGGAAAGATGCTTCGCCATGAAGTTTAAAAATTTCTGGAATTGTCATTTTGGCTGCTTTTTCAATCTCGGTATCCGAATCGATAAATTGCGCGCCAATATGCGCGGCAAGCATCTTTCCAATGCTTGATTTGCCGGCACCCATCATACCGATGAGAATAACGGATTTTTCAAGTTTTCCGTTGGGTTTGAATATTTTGTCCTCTTTCTTTCGGGTCATATAACCTTATCTAGCTTTGCAGAATTTTTCCGTCTACTTAAATATTATCATAAAAACCTCTGCTGGTTTTATGTGCCATTGTCATGCCTTAATTGGGGGTCATTATTGTGCTGATTGTCGAGATATGAAAATTGAATTAGTCTGAATCCACATATTCGATTTCTCAGAAGGAAAATAAAATGCGCATTGCTATTGGTGCTGTTGTTCTGCTTGTTACCCTTATAGGTATTACTGTTTATATGGCACAGGCCATTCAACCGGAAATTGAAACAACGGTTGAAATTATACCGTCTGAAAAGCTTAATAAGTAATCCCTTCGGGATTAATGGATATGAAATAATGCCTTTTAGGTCAGCTTTCGTTTTTTCATCTGCTTTTGCGCTGTTAGTCGTTATTTTGATAACGATCAGCGTTACAGCAGTAAATGCAAAAGAAATCGCGCGCCGAGCGCCGCTGAATATTATTCCAAAGCCGACAGAAGTCGTTGCGGCGACTGACCGCAAGGCACGGATGAACAATATATCCGAAACCGTATTACCAAAGCTGGCACCAGGTGGACTGAGTATAAAACGTCCGATAAGAAATGTTGCGGCCCTGCCGGGCGGCAAGGGATTGGTACAAGTTGGCACACTCAGCGTACTTGAGGAAACCGATATTGGTCTTCGCTCGGCTATCACTTCTGATTTGTGGCTCACAAGCCGAATGTCAGAGGTCTCTCGTCATTTTAGCAGGATGCCAACACAACTTGCATTACCTTCTGCTTATATTTTAGCGCAGGATTTGCTACTTAATCGCGCCTCTCCTCCACCGGGTGTGAGCGAGGGGGTAAACTTCTTTGCCATGCGCCTCAATAATCTGTTGCGCTTTGGCGACGCAGACTCAGTGCTTGAGCTTGTAGCCTTAACCGGTGCGGATAATCGCGATGCAGATGTGATTATTTCTGCAACAGAAGCGCGGCTGGCACAAAATAAAACATCTGCTGCCTGCGATGGTCTGAAAAGCTTTAACAGGTTGAACCTTAATGAAGAGCAGGGCCGTTATGCTTTAAAATTGCGTGGCTATTGTCAGCTAATAGATAATAATTTACCGGCGGCCTCCTTAACGCTGGACCTTGCGTATGAAACAGGTGTGAAAGACACACTCTTCTCAGATATTTTATTTGCCGCAACAGCTTCAGTTGATTATGAACGCCAAGATACAGCTTTGACAGGTCCGACTTCCTCTTTAATTGGTGCTCTCATGCTTCATGCCAAGGCAGAAGTTTATAATGAAGATATTCCTTTTTTGCCCCTAGCTATGACAGATGAATTTTTGAAGGCAGATTATCTTACGCCGGATTTA
>CEOK01039819.1_pt1 | contig 13987 bp, 11 predicted proteins | sample 427001 | NCBI WGS metagenome assembly CEOK01 (sample SAMEA2591108, study PRJEB7988) | marine metagenome | isolation source: saline water (ENVO:00002010), including | reverse complement strand
GTGATCGGAAGGCCGATTTGTTGAGTATTATCAGTTGTGTGAAAGCGCATCGTTCGCGGACGGTCATGCTGTTTTTGGAAGAGTTACTGGAGCGGGATGAAGTCTTTACGGAGGCCGCTTGGGCCGTCTGTACGGTCTCATCGCATTGGTCGTTGAAGAAAGAGTCGATTCCTCTGTTGCAACGGATGAAGAAAATGACGAAAGAGAAGAAGTTGATCGACGAACTGAATAATAGAATCAAAGATTATAGCAAATGATGTTGGGGTCTGCTGGGTCGTTCTTGGTAGGCTGAAGTGACAACTGGAGGTGGTGAGTGGAGATGAATCGAAATCAGTTTATGCAGGCGGCTGTTGCGGGAGGCATGTTGGCCTCTATGCGGGCATCTGCGGTTGAGAATGCGTTGTTGTCGGCGAAGAAAAATCCGGGTCAATTGAACATTGCGTTGATTGGGGCGGGGGCGCAGGGACGTATCCTAACGGAGTCTTGTTTGCGGATTCCGGATATTCGATTTGTGGCGGTTTGCGATATTTGGAATTACTCGCAGCGTTATTCAGAGCGGTATTTGAAGAAGTATGGTCAAGAGGTAGCGGTTTATGAGGACTATGCTGAGATGTTGGCGGCGGAGGGGGATAAGCTGGATGCGGTGATTGTGGCTTCTCCGGATTGGGTGCATGCGGAGCATACGAATGCGTGTCTGGAGGCGGGCTTGCATGTGTATTGTGAGAAGGAGATGTCGAACTCGTTGGAGAAGGCGGCGAGTATGGTGCAGACGGCAAAGCGGACGGGAAAATTGTTGCAAATTGGCCATCAGCGTCGGTCGAATCCGCGGTACATTCATGCGATTGAGACGTTGATTCATCAGGAGAAACTGTTGGGGTCGGTTACGACTGCTTCGGCGCAGTGGAACCGGGCGAAGGCAGAGGATATTGGCTGGCCGAAGCGGTATGAAATAGACGCGGCAACACTGGACACGTATGGCTATAACTCGATGAGTGAGTTTCGGAATTGGCGGTGGTTTAAAAAGTATGGTGGGGGACCGATTGTTGATTTGGGTTCGCACCAGATCGATCTGTTTGAATGGGTGTGGCAGACGCATCCGCTTTCGGTGATTGCGTCGGGCGGGTCGGATTACTACACGCATCGTGAGTGGTATGATAATGTGATGTGTATTTATGAGTTTCAGACGCCGGAGGGAGTGGCGCGGGCGTTTTATGAGACGCAAACTACAACGGGTCATCGGAGTTTTTCAGAGGCGTTCCGTGGTACGGAGGGTACGATTGAGATTGCGGAGGTTCCACAGCGGGGGAACGCTGCCCTGCGTGAGGCGCATGCGAGGGAGTGGGATTCAGTGGCAGCGCGGGGGCTGATTAAGCCGGTGGTCGAAGCCTATTCCAAAAATAGTACGAAAGATGTTTCCGTGGATGTTCGGGTGACGGAGGCGGCGGGCTCTTGGCCGTTGCCGATTGAACTAACTAAACCAGCGCATCAACCGCACTTGGAAAACTTTTTTAATGCGATTCGATTTGGAACGCCGTTGAACTGTCCGGGGGAGAAGGGGTACGAGACAGCGGTGGCGGTACTTGCGGTGAATCAAGCGGTTGCGAGTAATCAAAAAATTATGTTTTCGGCATCGGATTTCCACGTGTGAAAAAAGCGCTCTCTTTTCTAATTCTATTCAGTGGTTTCATCTCATTTGCATCGAGTGAATATGATGGGAGTCGGACGGTTCCGGTGCATCGGATTCCGTTGCTGGATGAGGAGGGTTCTCCGATTATTCCTATGATGGAGGATGCGTTGCCGTTTTCGGCGAATATGACGTGTGGGGTCTGTCATGATATCGATACGATTCATCAAGGTACGCATTTCGGGGGGGCAGGCGAGGGACGACCTTCGGAACCTTGGATTGCGGTGGATGAAGCGCAGGGGATTCAGGTGCCAGCAGATCGGTTGTCTTTGTCGACGTGGGAGTTTACGAAACAGTTTGGTCGGCATCATCCTGGGGGCGGCGCGTTACGGCCGAGCTCGGAGGATATGGACGATGTGGAGGCGCGATGGGATGTTTCGGGTTCAGTTGAGATGAACTGTCTGGCTTGTCACAATCAGTCGCACAAGCAGGATCTATCGGAGTGGGCTCGTCAAATTGCGCGGGAAAATTTCCGGTGGGCTGCCACGGCGGCCGCGGGCATTGGTGATGTGGGGGGGATGGCATCGCGGATGCCGGATTGGTGGGATCCGTATATGGGGGGAAGCCCGGATGATTCAACGTATCGGGTACCGCCTACGGTGGCGTATGATAAGACGTTGTTCGATGCGAAGCATCGTATGTGGTTTGATATTGGCAAGCCGCAGGATCAGAGTTGTTTGCAGTGTCATTCAACCTATCCGGTGGGAGTTGAGCGGGTGGATGTGCATGTGGATGTTCATACGGCAGCGGGGCTTTCATGCGTGAGTTGTCATAAGAACGGGGAAGATCACATCATGAAGCGGGGGCTTGATGATTCGATGAGTTGCGCGGCTTGTCATATTGAGGAGGGTGCTATTGCCGGGGAGGCGGGCGCGCCGATCGCGTATCATAAAGGCATGCCGCCGATTCACTTTGAAAAGATGACGTGTACAGCTTGTCATTCGGGGTTGTCGCCTGCTTCGGAGCCGCATCGGATTCGGACGTCACGGGCGAACCGGTTGGGCATTTATGGGCGAGCACAGTGGTTTACGGAGTCTCCGCATATTGTAGAGCCGGTGTATGTGCGTAATGAGGAGGGCAAAATTGAGCCGCGCCGGATGATGTGGCCCGCCTATTGGGTGGATGCAAATTGGGAACCGATTGCGGAGGCGGCTGTGGCGATGGCTGCGAAGGGTGTGTTGGATGCCGCGGAGCAATTGGGTTCAATATTGGGTGCGCTCGCTGGGGTGGCTCCGGAGGGAAGTGTGCCACGGCTGATGGCGGGTGGTGCGTTGTATGGCCGTAATGTGGATGGGGGACTGGATCGCTTGGGAGAGGCGGAATGGGTGGCTGATTTGGTGTGGGATGCCGAGGGTGTGCTGACGCCTATTATGCCTGTCTTTGATGTGGGGGCTGCTGAAATAGAGTATGAGGCGGAAGATGCTATTCTGGCGGTGATGGAGGCGTTTGAGCCGCGGTCGGTTGTCGCGGTTCGAGATGGGAAGCGCTTTGATAAGGATGCTGATGGGTATCTGGCAGGAACCGCCACTGATTTGCCAACGGGCTGGTATGATGGTGAGGGTGTGCCGTTGTTGAGCGCTTCGCTGGTGCGGACGGCGGTGGAGCTGGTAGGTGATGTGAGGCAGTTGAATGAAGAGCAGCTAATCACGATGTTGAGTCGATTGGGCGAGGGGAGTGGATATATTGCGAACGGGCGGCTGTTCACGCTGAATGAAGAGGGTGCATTGATCGACCAGAGCGATCCTTTGGCGGAGCCTATTTCTTGGGCGTTGGGACATGATGTGCGTGCTACACCTTCATCGATTGGTGCGAAGAGCTGTCGGGAGTGTCATGCGGATGATGCGCCGTTCTTATTTGGTTCTGTTACAGCAACCGGACCGCTTTTGACCGATCGTTCGGCCGTGAAGCAGATGGTGGCGTTTCAGGGGTTGGATGATGATTACCATCGATTGTTTGGACTGACATTTGAGATACGAGCGTTCTATAAGAAGGTGTTGAGTAGCTTGCTGGGAATTTTGGTGTTGGTTGGGTTGGCGCTGGGGTTGCCTCTTTTAAAGCGTCTGCTTGAGCGGATGCGGCTCTTGGATCGTCCTATGAAGTGGGTAGGCACTATTTTTGGTGTGAGTTTGATTGTTCTCACGATCACGGGATTTGTTTTCGGATGGCCGGTCTTTCCCGCTTTGCATGGATGGCCGCTGTTGATCCATGTGGGCGTTGGGTTGTTGTATGCGGCGGCTCTTGTTGGGTGGGTGATGTTACGCGGAATTGGGGCGAATCGTTGGTTGTGGTTGCTGCTTATCAGTGGAGTTGTTTTGATCGGTTCGGTTTGGCTGGCGATGTTCCCGTGGTTAGGAACGCAAGGGCAGATGGTGGCGATTGTGGTGCATCGTGTAGCGGCGGTTATCAGTGTGATCGCGGCGCTCCGGTTGTTCCTTCAGTTCCGTTTTAAATAGAGGCAGGAGATGTCGAATATGCGATGGATAGGGTTGGTAGCTGTTCTTTTTTGTAGCCTGTCGGGATGGTCTGAGGCGGAAACCCCAGCGAAGAAACCGAATCCTTTTTTGCCGAATGGTTGGCGGGTGCATGACCTTGAACGACCGGTGCCTCCTGTGGTGGAGCCGGGTCATGGTTTGGGGGAGGCTCCTTCTGATGCTATCGTTCTGTTTGATGGCCATTCAATGGATGCGTGGGTGGGAACGGTTAGCACGAACAAGAAGAAGAAGTATAACCCGAAGGGGGAAGTGCTGTGGCAGGTGCGCGATGGATTTGTGGAAGTGACGCCTACGGGGAGTATCTCGACGCGGCAGGCGTTTGGGGATTGTCAGCTTCATCTGGAGTGGGCGGCTCCAGTTGAGGTGAAAGGGAATGGTCAGCAGCGAGGAAATAGCGGAATTATTTTGATGGGTCGCTATGAGATACAGTTGCTGGACTGTTTTGAGAACGAGTCGTATGCGGATGGGATGGCGGCGGCGATCTATGGACAGACGCCGGCACGGGCTAATGCATGTCGTCCCCCGGGTGAATGGCAGTGTTATGATATTTTCTTCACGGCACCGCGCTTTGAGGGAGATCGTTTGGTTCAACCTGCTTATGTTACCGTGGTTCATAATGGGGTGCTGGTTCAGTTGCACCAACCTTTTTTGGGGCCGACACAGCATAAGAAGCTGCCAAATTATAAGCCCCATGCGTCCCGTGCGCCGTTGCGGTTGCAGGATCACAGCAACCCCGTGCGATTTAGAAACATTTGGATTCGTGAATGGTGAGGCGTGTCTATGCAACCTGAACGGCACATATTCAAACGAGAGGCGATGTATACGCAGTTTGAAGTTCAGATTGCGGGGGAGGATGCGACCTATGCGCGGCAGGCGGCTGATGCCGCTTTTCGAGAGGTAGAGCGGATCAATAATTTGTTGAACAGATATGATGCGGGTAGCGATATTGGGCAGGTGAATTTATTGCAAGCCGGAGAGGATGTGGCGGTGGGGATTGAGACGATAGAGTGCTTGGAGAAGGCGCGGTGGGTCTATCGTATGAGTGAGGGTCTCTTTGATCCGGCGTTGGGAAAGGGCTTTGAGCAGTTGATGATAGATCGTGCTGGTTTTCGCGTGGGATGGAAAAAGAGGGGTGCTGCTGCGTTGGATCTCGGGGGCATTGCGAAAGGGTTTGCGATTGATAAAGCAGCGGAGGTTTTTGCGGATTGGGAAGTGAAGCAGGCGTTGATTCATGGGGGAACCAGTACCGTGCTGGCACTCGGTCGTGCATGGGATGTGGGAGTGGGAGGGCCGTGGGGGGTGAAGGCTGGCTATTCGGTGGTTTCGCTTCAGAATCGTTCATTGAGTGGTTCGGGAACCGATGTGCAGGGCGATCATATTATGAATCCCAAAAATGGAGAGCCGGCTCGTAATAGAGCGGCTTGGGCCATGCATCGTTCGGCGGCGTTTTCTGATGCTTTGGCAACGGCTTTTATGTTGATGCCGGAGAAAAAAATTGCCTCTTTTTGTGAGAAGGAAGAGGGCGTGGAAGCTTTTATTGTTGATCAAAATGAATCGTTTAAGCGGTTTGGTGTCTGATATTATTATGGAGTTCTAGACGGAAAGTAGAAGGGTAGGGAGTAGATATGAATAAAAAATGGATAAGTGGATTGGTGTTGGTTGTGATGGCAGGAAGTTCACCCGCCGAGCCGAGTAAACTGGTGCTTGAGCTTCCGAATCCTTTGTTTGCGGGGACGCCGAAGAGTATCAAAACACCGAACTTGGAGCGCCGCACGGTCGTTCCGGAAATCATGGTTCCTGCCGGAACCGTGAATGTGGCGGAGGGGATGGAAGTGAGCAGTTCGGATGATTTCCCGGTCATTGGTGAATTGGAGTATGTAACCGATGGTGACAAAGACGGTGCCGATGGTTCGTATGTAGAGTTAGGCCCAGGTCTACAGTGGGTGCAGATTGATTTGGAGCAGGCGCGGGAAATATTTGCCGTGGCACTTTGGCATTATCATGCGCAGGCAAGAGCGTATAAAGATGTGATTGTTCAGGTGGCAGATGATACTGATTTTATTTCGAATGTTGTGACGGTTTATAATAGCGATCACGATAATTCGGCGGGGCTTGGGATCGGAAAAGATAAAGAGTATATTGAGACCAATGGCGGTCGTTTAATCGATGCTAAGGGGGTTCAAGCGCAGTATATTCGGCTCTATTCCAATGGTAGCAGCAGCTCAGATATGAACCATTATATTGAGGTGGAAGTCTTTGGGCGTTAAGCGGCAACCCGATCGTGAGCCTGCATGAGGATGCGATTCACAGCTGTTGTTCTATTACTTTTGTGTGTGGCGGCAATGATTCGGTTGCCTTTTCTGGATCAGCGTCCGTTTCATCATGACGAAGCGAATCAGGCTTATCGTTTTGGGCTGTTGCTTGAGCAGGGGGATTATCAATACGATGCGCAAGATCATCATGGACCAACGCTGTATTATCTGACATGGCCGTTGGCAATGGCGGCAGGTGTGGAGTCGTTTGCTGAAACCTCGATTTTCTTTTATCGACTTGTACCTGTGCTGGCGGGCTGTGTATTGATCCTGTTTGTGGGGCTGTTGCGAACGGCGCTGGGTAAGTCGGGGGTTTTATGTGCTATGATGCTATTGGCAGTAGCGCCTGCATTCGTATTTTACAGTCGCTATTACATACAGGAAATCCTGCTGATTCTTTTCACCGTATTCGTTTTGGGGGCAGGGTGGCTGAGTTGTTCTCGGCGTTCAACGATGTGGGCTGCTGTCTGTGGTGTGGGCATGGGCTGTATGCTCGCCACCAAAGAGACCGCTGTATTAACCTTGGCTGCATTTGCCTTTTCAGCCGGTATTCTGTTGGTGCTTGACCGCTTTCGTTTCCCTTTTTTGCGTCTCTTTCTTTGGGGGGTGGGCGGTGCGTTATTCACGACGATAATCTGGTATACAAACGCATTTACTAATTGGGATGGGCTTGTTTCTCTGGTGGAGGCGGTCGGGGTATATGCCGCCCGAGGAGTTGGAGAGGGGACCGTTCACGTGCACCCGTGGAACTATTATGTGAAGATGCTGACGGTATACCGATATGAGAGTGGACCGTGGTTTGGTGAGGGCCTTCTTTTTGGTTTGGGTGTGTGGGGTTGTTTTCTTAGTTTCAGAAGACGGGCACCCGTAGGGATGCATCTGCTTTTTCTGCGCTTTTTATCGCTGTCTGCGTTTTTTTTAACGCTGATCTATTCGTTGCTTCCCTATAAGACACCTTGGTGCATTCTGTCCATGCTGCTGTTGTGGGTGCTGTTGGCAAGTGTTGGGCTGATGGGGTTACTGGAAACGAAGATGAAGCCCCGTTGGATGCGCTGGGTTTTAACGTTATGCGTGTTGGCTGTGCTTTCTTGGCAGTCGGTTCGGGTCGCCTTTCTGTATGCCGCAGATGTAGCAAACCCGTATGTTTATGCGCAAACATCAGAGCAGTTCACCGCATTGACCGATCAGCTGGATCGCATTCGGGAGGCAAGCGAACAGGAGCTCTATATACAGGTAATAGTCCCGCCGGATCGGGTATGGCCGTTACCTTTCTATCTGCGAAAAGATCCACTGGTTGGGTATTGGCCAGCGGTAACGGATGTGCCTGAAGAGCCGATACCGGATGTGATTATAACAGTTCCGGAGTGGAGCGTCGATCGTGTTGGTTTTCGCTCGAGTTTTTATGAGTTGCGGCCTGACTGTCTGCTGGTGATGCAGCAGCGGGATGGCAGCGGGCTGTTTGATTAGTCAATGGGTGTATGGCGGATTTTTTAAACTTCTGAAACAGTTGAGGTGGAGGTTTTATGAAACAGGTAGTCATTTTTTTATGGGGGATAACATTCATATGCGATGCGGCCTTGCCGATGCTTCCGACAGGATGGCGGGTTCATGATGTGAACCGTCCACAACCTGATACGGTACAGCCCGGCAAAACGTTCCGAGAGGCTCCATCCGATGCGATTGTATTGTTTGATGGCACATCGGTTGATGCGTGGTGGAGTGCGAAAGGGGACATTCCATGGAGTCAGCACACCCGACAATCGCTCCATTCGTGGGCGAAGCCGGATCAGAAAAAATTAAGAAAACTAACAGCACCCGCTAAACAGTAAAGCGGTGCGGCTTCAACCGCGGCATCCGTCTGATGACAGGTATTCAATGCCAATGGAATGCTTCCATGAAGATAGAGTGCAGGGTAACCGTCTTGGTTGAGAGTGGCTATCGGTTGGTAAGTTGTTTCCAGCGATGGTGGGCGGATTGCCAAGCATCACGGTTGGCTGGATCGTAGCGGTGGATTTCATCTTCGAATGAGGTGCGAACCAGATCGCGACCTGCATGTAGGTCGGGCAGATCTCCCATGGCAATCATCTGTACGAGGCAGTTACCGATGGCAGTTGCTTCGGCGGGGCCGGAGTGCACGGTACGGTTGGTGGCATCAGCCGTCATTTGGTTGAGCAGCTGATTACGGCCTCCTCCTCCGATGATGTGAATACAGTCAAATAGTTGACCCGTTAAAGATTCGAGCTGACTCAACGTTTCAGCATAGATGAGTGCCAGCCCTTCGTAGGCGATTCGAATCACTTGCGCGTGGTTGCTCGGTATCGGTTGATCGGTCTTGGAGCAGTAGTCGAGAATACGCTGATGCATATCGCCCGGAGTGAAGAAGCATTCATCTGAGGGGTTGATGTAGGCAAAGAAAGGCTGTGCGGTTTGTGCCATGGTAACCATTTCTGCAAAGGAGTATTCATGGCCGGCCTCTTTCCATGAGCGATGGAGCTCCTGAATGATCCAGAGCCCGTTGAGATTTTTTAGGAAACGAATGGTGTCACAGACTCCGACTTCGTTGGTGAAATTATGGGAGAGAACGGCATCGTTGATAAGGGGTTGGTCCAGTTCGCAGCCAAGAAGTGACCAGGTGCCGGAGCTGAGGAAGGCGGCCCTCTGGTTTGGTTGTTTGGGCGCAGCGGCAAAGGCGCATGCCGTATCATGTCCGGCACCGGCGATAACCGAGATGCCGTCTGTGCTGCCAACCAAGGTGCCGGGGTCGGTCAATTCACCGAAAAAATCCCGACGGATATTGACGATATCTAGTAACTCATCGGCCCAGGTCGCGCGCGTTGGGTTGTAGCACTGGGAGGTGCTGGCGATGGTTCGTTCGGCGATTTTTTCGCCGGTGAGCCAGTAGGTGAGTAGGTCGGGGGAGAAGAGCAGTGTTTCGGCTTGTTGATAGGCGGTGTCTTGTTGGAGGGAAAGGGCATAGAGCTGGTAGAGGGTGTTGATCTCCATAAACTGAATGCCGGTCTGTTCGAATATTTTTTCGCGGGGGAGTTTTTCAAAGAGTGCTTTAAACATACCGTTGGTGCGGCTGTCGCGATAGTGTACTGGGTTTTGAATGAGGCCGCCCTGTGGGTTGAGTAGACCAAAATCTACGCCCCATGTGTCAACAGCAAGAGATCGGATGGGCGTCTGTGCGCGGGCGATTGAAATGCCTTCGCGGAGGTGTCGGTATAGATGAAGAAAGTCCCAGTGCAGCGTGTTATGGAGGGGAATGGCTCCGTTCCAGAAGCGATTGATTTCACGAAGTTTGAGCTGATCGTTTTCAATATACCCTGCCATGGTGCGTCCACTGGAGGCGCCGAGGTCGATGGCTAAATAGGTATCATTCATATCTACTTCTCCTACAGGTTGGGCGCGTTTTCAAGAAGGAATGCTTCGGCGGCAGGACTCCACAGGCCGTTGTTAGCCTTTACCAGCCGATCGAGTTCGACAAAGAGTTCGCCGGGCTGCTGGTCCAGTTGGTCGAGGGAAATAAGGGGCAGGTCGAGGTGGGTATAGATCAGTTTTTTGCCGCCGGGAATTTGCGGAAGGTTTAGGGTGGTATCGATAACGGCGTTGAGCCCACCGATGTGGGTGACCAGGCCGGAGGGATCGACTTTTCCGTTTGCCATAAGTTGCAGGGATTCGATCATATCGTCGGTGTTTCCGCCGCTGGTACCCACAACATGGGTGGCGGCGTAGTGAACGTTGAAAAAGTTGAAGGGTACCGAGAAGGTAGGATCGGCCGGACCGGCAAAAAAGTTGAGGCAACCATCGAAGCCGAGCAGTTGATCAGCTTGTGTAACGAGCTCTTCAGTTGGGGCATAGACGAACAGGTCGTCGAATCCTTTGCCGTCGGCAGAGAGGGCTTTGATCTGTTCGGTAGACGTATGGTTGCTGTTAATATAGTGCAACTCAATACCGTATTGGGCAGCTTCTGCGGGGGGATAGAGAGCGGCAGCGCGATCTAGCTTTTGCTGGGTTCTTCCGGTGATGACGAGGTGGCGGGGGCGGCGGTCACAGTGGAGGATGTAGTCAATCGCACCGAGACCTAGGGGGCCGACGCCACCGAGGATGGCCAGTGAACCGCCTTCGACAATGCCCATTTTGTGTTCATAGCTGCCGGGTGTGGTGTGATAGTTGGCATGGAAGGCGCCGACGACGCAGGAGAGCGGTTCGGCTAAGGAGCCAAGGTAGTAGGCATCGCCTTCAAAGGGCAGTAGGCAGTTGTTTTCCATCACTTCAGCGGGGATGATAACGTGTTGTGCATCGCCTCCAATGTGCGGATAGGAGTAGCCGGGGGCGGAGAGGATGCCCACGGGACCGGAAGGGTCGTTGAGAGCGGGTTGAATCGAGAATTTTTGACCGGGAGAAAATTGATCGCGCCAGCGGGGGCCGACTTCGAGGATGCGCCCGCAGAATTCGTGACCTACCATGATAGGATGCTGATCAACGTTGTTGGGGATGCGTTTGTGATTGGCGCCTTGGGTGGCGGCTTTGTAGGAGGACATGCAGATAGAGTCCGACACGATTTCGGCGAGAATTTCGTCATCTTTGATGGAGGGGAGTTCAACGTTTTCTAAACGCAGATCGCGTTCTCCGTGTAGGCGAATAGCTTTTGTTTTCATGGGGTGTCCTCTTAATGCAGCATGATTTGACCGCCGGTGACAGGCAGGGCTTGTCCGGTCTCGTAGGGTTGTTCAATCAGGTATAGAATGGCAGTAAGCACGTCCTGGCTGGTGCAGCCGCGCTGCATAGGAATTTGCGCTTCGTAGTGGCGACGAACATCTTCAATCGTTTGAGCGCCGGGCACTTTTCCGCTGTTGAGATATTGCACAAAGAGTCCGTTTTCGGGATTGGACCAGAGCGGACCATCGAAAAAGTTTCCGGGACAGACGGTATTGACCTTGGTGTTATCAACGATGAGCTCTTTGGCAAAACTCTGAACCAATCCAACGGAGCCAAATTTTGAACCGGCATAGGCACTGTTGCGGTTGGAGCCTTCGAGCGCGGATTTGGAGGTGATGGAGATGATGTCGGTTAGGTATTGGTGGGTGGGTTGATTCATCTGTTCCATGACGGGGGCCACGTGTTTGGTGCAGAGGAAGAAGCCGAGATAGTTGACTTGGGTGACCTGTTGGAAGTCGTCTTGAGAAAGGGTTTTCACGCTGCCCGCTTTGAGGATGCCGGCGTTGCTGATAAAGATATCAATTCCGCCAACCTGTGTGATGATCTGCTCGACCATGGATTGAACGGATGATTCGTCGGTGACATTGCATTGGATCGGAAAGGCGAGCGTTCGCGCTGCTTGCTGGTTTAAATCTTCGGCGAGTTTGGTAGCACCGGCGAGGTTGAGATCGGCGATGAAGACAAGTGCGCCGTGTTCCACGAGTCCGCGGACCAGTCCTTCACCAAAGCCTTGCGCTCCTCCGGTGACGACGCAAACGCGGTTGGCAACAACAGCGTTTCGTCCGGTGGCAACGGGGGCATGGTCGGTTCCGTGTATGGCATCATCATAGTCGCGGCCGAGCTTGAAGTGCCCGACTCCTTCGACGGTTACACTCCGTTGACCGGGCTGAAAAGCAGTTGCAAGTTGATCTGCCTTGCAGGTGAGGTTCGCGTTTTCGAGGCTTTCGACGGTGTGTACGATGGCACCGGTTTGGCCGTTGTGGGTTAGACCACGAAGCAGGGGGGCAATTTGCTGTGCGTTCATAGTAACTCCTTCATGTTTTCTAGCTGTGCGGGATCGGTTTGCCGCGCCCAAGAGGCGTAGCGGTTAATGCGTTGTTTGAGCGGTTCGGTGGCATGGGGGTTGTGGGGGTTGAACAGGGCCCATTTTGCATCGTGTAGGGCAAGATTCTCGTGAGCGATCAGCGCCCAGGCGGCATCACAAAGGTGGTGGTAGGCGGGTTCTTGCAGGATGGGGCAGTTGAAGGATTGGCGTGAACTGTTGATATCGACACCGCTGATCTCCATGAGTCCATTTTCCTGACAGAGTGAACTGAGTCGAGCCAGCTGTTGTGGGGTGTTGCGCGGGGGCATGTAGGTGACGGCCTGAAAGCCGATAGCCGTGAGGGTTTGTATGAGTTCATCCAGAAAGCTGTCTTCAAATGTTTGCGCGCGTTTGTCGCCTGTAGGAGATTCTTGGATGTCGCCAAGGTAGGCGTAGGCGGGAATGGCGTGGATGGATGTTGCAAAATCGACGGCCTGTTGGGCGCTCGGACACTCTTCGGTGCTGGAGGGAATAAAGAAGTGGGGAACGAGTTCACTTTTCAGCACACCGAGTAGATCATAGGTGAGATGCGGGTTTTCCGGATCGCTCAACTGCTCAACCGCTTTTGCGGAGAGGGAGAGCTGCAGGGTGTCATGAAGATAGTCGACGAGAGGTTGACCGGTTCCATGTTGTTCGATCAATTTTTCGGCGAGGGCAAAAAGGATATGCCGTTCCGTAAGGGTGCCGCCGACTGCGGCTTGAGAGCGCGGTAGAATATCTTGATCAAAATCAAGCGAGGGGCCGTTGCGTTGTTGTAGGAGCTGGTGAAGGGTCTCGGTTTCGGCGCGCATCCGTTTTTGACGGGCGGTGCGGATCGGCTCTAGGAACGTTTCTAGTTTGTCAAATTGGTTGGCGGGAATGGCGTGAAAAGCGATGTAGATGATGTTGGGTTCATCGGGGTTGTTCACGCGACGGCCTTCGAGTGGTGTGCCGCTGAGGTTGACGCGTATTTCACAACCGACGGTGGCAGCAATGCCGTTGGTTCGAGCCGCGGCGAGAAATTCGGGTGCGCCTGCAATCGCATCGTGATCCATGAGTCCAACCGTTTTAAGGCCGGCGGCTACGGCGTGTTCGGTGATGGCCGCCGGACTATAGGGGCTGAAGGAGTAGGTGGAGTGAACGTGATTGTTCACCTCTTCTCGTTGGATTGGGTTAGACACCGAGTTTTGCAATGCGTTTAAGCTCCTCTCTTGAGTAGCTCTGGCCGGGCGTGTGACCCGGCAGAGGTAGAATACGTTCATGAATGGAGTCGATGATCCAGTCGGCTTGTGGATAGTACTGTTTCTCCATTTCAGCGGCAGGAGATATCCAGTTTTTGGCGCCGATAACCACCGGCGGTGCATCGAGTTGGTCGAAGCAGAGGGTGGTGAGGTTGCTGGCAATGGTATGCAGGGCGGAACCACGTTCCACGGCGTCGGATGCGAGGACAGCTCGTCCGGTTTTGCGGACGGATTCGACGAGGGTATCGTAGTTGAGAGGGTTCACGAAGCGGAGGTCGATGAGCTCAACGCTCAATCCATATTTTTCCTGAAGTTCATCGGCGGCCTTCAGGGCGCTGTAGAGAACAGGGCCGAGAGTGATGAGGGTGAGGTCGGTTCCCTCACGCCGGACAATGGGCTCGCCTTCGGGGGTTTCGTAATAGCCTTCAGGGACACCGGCGGTTTCGAACTGTTCGCCGATACCGTAGGTTTTC
>CEOK01027570.1_pt1 | contig 14041 bp, 15 predicted proteins | sample 427001 | NCBI WGS metagenome assembly CEOK01 (sample SAMEA2591108, study PRJEB7988) | marine metagenome | isolation source: saline water (ENVO:00002010), including | reverse complement strand
TACTGTAATAGTTTTATCAGACTTATTACTTGTAACTTTACCTGTTAGAATTCTCTTAGGCATAATAATTATTTTCCCACATCTTTAGTTGACACAACACTATTTAAAATTGTTTTAATACAAGCTATCTCTTTACGAATTAAATTGAATCTGGCGGGATTCTCACTTTGTCCATTACTAACTTGAAATCGAAGATTAAATTGTTCTTTTCTGAGAAGTTTCAATTGTTCTTTTAACTCATCAGTAGTTTTAGTTTTCAAATCCTTAGGTTTATACTTTGCCATTTAATACCTCTAATTATTCGCCTAATCTTTTAACAACTTTTGAATGCATCGGAAGTTTAGCGGCTGCTAAGCTTAGAGCTTCTTTAGCTGCGATTTCTGAAACACCATCCAACTCAAACATAATTTTTCCTGGTTTTACTCTACAAATCCAATATTCAGGTGATCCTTTTCCTTTTCCCATTCTAACTTCAGCTGGTTTACTTGAAACTGGAACATCAGGAAATATTCTAATCCAAACTCTACCTGCACGACGAAGATGTCTTGTTATGGCTCTTCTAGCAGCTTCTATTTGTCTAGCCGTAACTCTTTCTGGTTCTGTAGCTTTTAATCCATATGATCCAAAATTTAATTTAGTCCCACCTTTAGCAAGACCATGAATTCTTCCTTTATGAGCTTTTCTAAATTTTGTTCTTTTTGGTTGTAGCATTGTTTACCCCTGTTCAGTACTTTTCATATTTGATCCCTTAACAGCATTAGTCATTTTTTTTTCTTGTGCCATTGGATCATGCTCCATTACTTCACCTTTGAAAATCCAAACTTTAATACCAGTTGCACCATATGTTGTAAATGCTGTTGACTCTCCATAATCAACATCTGCTCTTAAAGTGTGTAATGGAACTCTTCCTTCTCTGTACCATTCAGTTCTAGCAATTTCAGCACCACCTAGCCTACCTGCACAATTAATTCTAACTCCTTCAGCCCCAAGTCTAATTGCATTTTGTACAGCCCTTTTCATAGCTCTTCTAAACGCAACTCGTCTTTCCAGTTGTTGGGCAATGCTATCAGCAACTAATTTTGCATCGAGTTCAGGTTTTCTTATTTCAATAATATTCAGACTTACTTCTGAATTAATTTTCTTGCTCAATGTATCCTTCAAAGTCTCAATATCTTGACCTTTTTTACCTATAACTAAACCAGGCCTTCCTGCGTAAATAGTAATTCTTGCTCTTCCAGCTGGTCTCTCTATGACAATCTTACTAACTGCAGCTGCCTTAAGTTTTTCAAACAAATATTTTCTTAATTCAATATCTTGATGAAGCAAATCTCCATATGATTTACCTCCAAACCATCTTGAGTCCCAAGTTCTATTAATACCCAATCTAAACCCTATTGGCTGTGTCTTTTGACCCATCTTAGTTACCTTCCTGTTCAGATAATAGAATTGTTAAATGAGAAAATGGCTTTATAATCTTTGCACCACGCCCTCTTGCCCTGGCATGAAAACGCTTCATAACCAAACCTTTTCCAACATATGCTTCTTTTACAATAAGTTTGTCAATATCCAAAGAATGATTGTTTTCAGCATTTGCTATGGCTGATCTTAGAGCTTTTTCCACGATATTAGAAATTCTTCTTTTTGAAAATTGTAAAATAGAGATAGCTTTTGAGGCTGTCTCTTTTCTGATCATTTGTGCAACAAGGTTAAGTTTTTGTGGGCTAACTCTTATATTCTTAAGTACAACTTTGGCCTCGTTATCTAATTCCCTTCGCTTATTTTTTTCTCTACCCATCTTAACTCCTAACGCTTAGACTTTTTATCTGCAGTATGACCATAATATGTTCTTGTAGGTGAAAATTCTCCTAATTTATGACCAACCATAGTCTCAGTTATCGTAACTGGTATAAATTTTTTTCCGTTATAAACACCAAATGTAAGACCAACAAATTGTGGCATAACAGTAGATCTTCTTGACCAAGTTTTTATAACGTCGTTTCTACCTGAGTTTCTAGCAACTTCAGCTTTTTTAAGCAGATATCCGTCCACAAATGGACCTTTCCATATAGATCTTGACATAAAGTTTACCTTATACTTTTCTTCTTCTTATTATTAATTTATCTGTTCTCTTATTGTTTCTTGTTCTGTATCCTTTAGTCGGCTTACCCCAAGGCGTAACTGGGTGCCTACCACCTGAAGTTCTACCTTCACCACCTCCATGTGGATGATCAACTGGATTCATTGCAACACCCCTGACAGACGGCCTTTTACCCAGCCACCTGTTGCGGCCTGCTTTGCCAAGATTTGTATTTTGGTTGTCCTGATTAGATACCGCTCCAATAGTACATAAGCAAGATGACAAAACCAACCTTACTTCACCTGACATTAATCTTAAGATTGAATACGAAAGATCCTTTCCTATCAATTGCACATAAGAACCAGCTGAACGTGCAATTTGGCCACCCTTACCAGGTTTTAATTCAACATTATGAATTATGGTACCTACAGGGACCGAAGAAAGTGGCATACAATTGCCAGGCTTTATGTCACCTTTTTTGGAAGATACAATGTTATCTCCTATAGCCAACCTTTGGGGTGCAATAATATATTTTAGTTCATTATCTTCATACTTGATTAGAGCAATAAAAGCAGATCTATTAGGATCATATTCTATTCGTTCCACAGTTCCTTTAACGTCTAATTTTGTTCTTTTGAAGTCAATAATTCTATAACGCCTTTTGTGACCACCACCACGTTGCCACATTGTAATCTTTCCGGAATTGTTTCTTCCTCCAGACTTATTAAGCCCAACTGTTAACTTTTTAACTGGCTTACCTTTGAAAAGATCAGACTTATCAACTAAAACTAAGCCTCTTTGTCCTGGTGTATTTGGTTTGTACTGCTTTAAAGCCATTATTTAAACTCCTGCTGACAGGTCAATGGTGTTTCCAGGAGCAAGTGTTACTATTGCTTTTTTTGTATTTGATCGCCTACCTAATACACCCTTAAATCTTTTGACCTTACCCTTTAGTAAAATCGTATTTACAGATACAACTTTTACTGAGAAAATTTTTTCAATTGATGATTTAACTTCTAGTTTATTAGCATCAACTGGCACAGAAAATACCATTTTATTAAATTCTGACTGCTGCGTTGATTTTTCAGTTACCAACGGATTTAATATTATTTGATAGGCTTTGTTTTGACTTATCTTCAAATCAATTTTTTTTCTAGGTCTCACACTCATAACAACCGCTCCTCAACAAATTTCAAGGCATCATCTATAATAATCAAATTATCTTTTTTAACTATGTCATAAACATTCAGTCCTTGATGAGATAAAACATCTAAATTTCTGATATTAGCAGCAGCCCTTAATAGATTTTGATCAATATCATTACCCGAAATTATAAGAGCATTGTTTACACCCATTTTATTTAAGCTTTGCTTTAGAGAAGATGTCTTACCATCACTTTTAGAAGTTTCTAATATTATAAGTTTTCCAGATTTAAATTTATTGGACAACACAGACCTTAATCCTAATTTTCTTACTTTCTTATTCAATCTATGTGTATGAGAGTGGACGACAGGACCGTGAGCCATCCCCCCTCCTTTAAACTGTGAAACCGAACCTGATCCGTGCCTAGCTTTACCGGTACCCTTTTGCTTATACATTTTAGCAGTTGTCATTTTTACTTGACTACGTGTTTGTACAGAGTGATTTCCTAAGCGCCTTTTAGCTAGCTGCCACCTAATAACTCGGGAAACAATATCTTCTCTTGGAACAACGCCAAATACTTTTTCATTGAGCTTAATCTCTTTTCCAGCCTTATTACTTAAGTTTACAGATTTAATTTTCACCTTCAGCTCCTTCATCTATTGAAGAAATTTCTTTTTCGTTTTGATCAGATGATAAAGAAAGATTGTCCTTATTAGCTTTATTATCATTTCGAAAGCCAGCAGGGAAAGGTGCTTCATTCGGAGTTTTGTATTTAACTGCATCTTTTAAGAGTACTATGCCATTTTTTGATCCTGGAACTGAACCTTGAATTAAAATTAAATCATCATCTTCAAGTAATTTAACAACCTTTAAGTTTTGTGTTGTTATTCTAACGTTACCATATTGGCCAGCCATTTTTTTGCCCTTCCAAGTTCTACCTGGATCTTGGCTGTTTCCGGTAGAACCATGAGATCTATGGCTTATTGAAACACCGTGTGATGCTTGCATTCCTCCAAAATTATGTCGTTTCATTGCACCAGCAAAACCCTTACCTTGAGACAAACCAACAACGTCAACTTTTTGACCAGCAACAAAATGGTTAACACCTAATTTGTCGCCAACATTCAAAATTGCATCTTCACTGACCCTAAACTCAACAACTTTTTCCTTTGGTTCAGCTTTTGCCTTAGCAAAAACACCTCTAAGAGGTTTGGATATATTTTTTGGCTTTTTATTAGCAAAACCTAACTGAACTGCAGTGTAACCATCTTTATCATTTGATTTAATAGCTAAGACTTCAACATCTTCAATTTTAAGAACAGTAACAGGGATATGTTCACCATCATCACTAAATATTCGTGACATACCCAATTTTCTTGCAACAACTCCACAGCGCATCTTATTATTCCTATAGTTTAATTTCTACATCAACACCTGAAGCTAAATCCAACTTCATAAGGGCATCAACTGTTTGCGGGGTTGGCTCAATAATATCAAGCACACGTTTGTGAGTTCTCATCTCAAATTGTTCACGACTTTTTTTATCCACATGAGGGCCCCTTAAAACTGTAAACCTATTTAATGCAGTAGGAAGAGGAATAGGTCCCCTGATTTTTGCACCTGTTCTTCTAGCTGTATTAACAATTTCAGAAGTAGACTGATCTAATATTCTGTGATCAAAAGCCTTAAGCCTAATTCTAATATTATGATTATCCATTAAATCCTCGTTAATTTATCTACTAAATCTTTAATAATTAAGCTTCAATGCTTGATACAACTCCAGCACCTACAGTTCTTCCACCTTCTCTTATCGCAAACCTAAGTCCTTCATCCATTGCAATTGGAGTTATTAATTCCACAGAGATTGCAATGTTATCTCCTGGCATCACCATCTCTGTACCAGAAGGCAACTCAACCGCCCCAGTCACATCGGTTGTTCTAAAATAAAATTGTGGACGATAGTTACTAAAAAATGGTGTGTGTCTACCACCTTCATCTTTAGTTAAGATATAGGCCTCACCTTTAAATTTAGAATAAGGCTTTATTGAACCAGGAGCAGATAACACTTGGCCACGTTCAACTTCTTCTCTTTTTGTCCCCCTTAATAGAACCCCAACATTGTCACCAGCCTCACCAGAATCTAGTAACTTACGAAACATTTCAACACCTGTACATGTTGTTTTAGCTGTTTCTTTTATTCCTACTATCTCTATCTCTTCACCAACCTTTATAACACCTCGCTCAACACGACCTGTTACCACAGTACCTCTTCCTGATATAGAAAAAACATCTTCAATAGGCATTAAGAAGGGTTTATCTTTGTCACGCTCAGGCTGGGGAATATAAGAATCTACAGCAGCCATTAACTCTGTAATTGAATTCACACCAATGGCCTCGTCACGACCTTCAAGTGCAGCTAACGCACTTCCTTTAATAATTGGAATATCATCGCCAGGAAACTCGTAACTACTTAGTAACTCACGAATTTCTAACTCAACTAATTCTAACAACTCTTCATCATCAACCTGATCAACCTTATTCATATAAACAACCAAAGAAGGAACACCAACCTGACGAGCTAGCAAAATATGTTCTTTAGTTTGTGGCATAGGACCATCAGCAGCATTCACAACTAATATTGCACCATCCATTTGAGCAGCACCTGTGATCATATTTTTTACGTAGTCAGCATGACCTGGACAATCAACATGAGCATAATGACGATTCTCAGTTTCATATTCCACATGAGCAGTAGAAATAGTTATTCCTCTTTCTCTTTCTTCAGGAGCTTTATCAATTTGGTCATAAGCAGAAAAGTCAGCACGACCAGCGTCAGCCATGACTTTAGTAATTGCTGCGGTTAGTGTAGTCTTGCCATGATCAACATGACCTATTGTCCCAATGTTTACATGCGGTTTACTACGATCAAATTTTTCTTTAGACATCTTTTATGACCTTTCTTTATCTTTAATTTTACTCTTTAAGCTAACTTAGCCTTTACTTCATCAGCCACTGCTTGTGGAACTTGATCGTAATGATCAAAAATCATTGTATACTGAGCTCTACCCTGACTCATAGATCTTAAGTTATTAACGTAACCAAACATATTAGCTAAAGGCACCATAGCATTGATAACTTGAGCATTTCCTCTTGCGTCCATTCCGTTAACTTGTCCACGTCTACTATTTAAATCTCCAATAATATCACCCATGTATTCTTCAGGCGTTACACATTCAACTTTCATTATTGGCTCAAGCAAAACTGGTGAAGCTTTTGTCATACCCTCTCTAAAAGCAGCCCGTGCAGCTATTTCAAATGCCATAACCGATGAATCAACATCGTGGAACGCACCATCATGAAGATTTACCTTAAAATCTATTGCAGGAAAACCGGCAATAATCCCAGACTCCTTTGCTTGAGTTAAACCTTTTTCAACACCCGGAATATATTCAGAAGGAATATTACCTCCTTTAATTGAGTTAACGAATTCAAACTCCTGGTCAGGGTTTGGTGAAAACGTCATTTTAACTCTTGCAAATTGACCTGATCCACCAGATTGTTTTTTATGAGTATAATCAACCTCAACTTCTTTAGTTATAGTTTCTCTGTAAGCAACTTGAGGAGCACCTATATTTGCTTCAACCTTAAATTCTCTTTTAAGTCGATCAATCAATATATCTAAATGAAGCTCACCCATACCTTTCATGATGGTTTGACCTGATTCTGAATCAGTTGAAACTTGAAACGAAGGATCCTCAGCAGCTAACCTTGCAAGTCCAGTAGACATTTTTTCTTGATCATTTTTGGATTTTGGCTCTACAGCTATCTCTATAACTGGGTTTGGAAATGACATTGTTTCTAAAACTACAGCTTTTAGTGGATCACACAATGTGTCACCTGTTGTAGTTTCCTTCATTCCAGCTAATGCAACAATGTCACCAGCAAAAGCTTCATCAATCTCTTCTCTGTTATTAGAATGCATCATCATCATTCTACCAACACGTTCTTTTTTACCTTTGGTAGAATTTAAAAGCGAATCGCCTTTTTTAATAGAACCAGAATATATTCTTAAGAATGTAAGCGATCCTACAAAAGGATCATTCATTATTTTAAAAGCTAGACCAGAGAAAGGCTCTACGTCACTAGCTTTCCTTTCGATGTTTCTAGTTTCTGTTTTGTCACCAGGAGCAAAGCCAACATAGGCTGGAACATCAAGTGGATCAGGAAGATAATCTATCACTGAGTTTAGCATAGTTTGAACACCTTTGTTTTTGAACGCTGAACCACATAAAATTGGAACAAAATTCATTGCCAATGTTCCTTTTCTTATTAGTGTTCTTAGAGAAATATCGTCAGGCTCTTCACCTTCCAAATATTTCTCCATCCATTCATCATCTTGTTCAACAGCTAATTCAATTAGGTGAGCTCTCATTTCTTTAGCTTTTACGATTAATTCCTCTCTTATTTCACGAATTGTCCATGATGCACCCAAATCTTCTGAGTCCCAAACCCACTCCTTCATGGAAACAAGATCAACCAATCCTAAAAAATCATTTTCTGAACCAATTGGCAGATTTATTGGTAATGGGGTGGCTCCGGTACGATCTTTAACCATACTAACGCATTTAAAATAATCAGCTCCGATTTTATCCATTTTATTAACAAAAACAATTCTTGGCACTTTATATCTATCAGCTTGGCGCCAAACAGTTTCAGTTTGAGGCTCAATTCCGGCATTTGCATCTAAAACAACTACAGCTCCGTCTAAAACAGCAAGAGATCTCTCTACCTCAATTGTAAAATCAACATGGCCTGGGGTATCTATAATATTAAATCTAAATTTAGCTTCATCTTCTGTAGCACCATAATATTTATCAAAATCTTTACCATTTTCTGTTCTTGTCCAGAAACATGTTGTTGCGGCTGAAGTTATTGTGATACCACGCTCTTGTTCCTGCTCCATCCAATCCATTGTAGCATTACCATCATGAACTTCTCCAATTTTGTGTGATCTACCAGTATAATACAAAACCCTCTCTGAAGTAGTGGTTTTACCCGCATCAATGTGGGCGATTATACCAAAGTTTCTATATCTGTTTAAATTATATCCACGAGCCATTATTGTACCTATATGATTACTACCAACGATAATGTGAGAAAGCTTTATTAGCTTCTGCCATTTTATGAGTATCTTCCTTCTTTTTTACAGATGCACCCCTATTTGAGGAGGCATCTATTAACTCTCCACTCAATCTTTCAGTCATGGAGTTTTCAGATCTATTCCTACTACTATTTATGAGCCATCTAATTGCCAAAGCCAGAGCCCTGTCAGAACGCACTTCTACCGGAACTTGATAAGTGGCTCCACCAACTCTTCTAGATCTTACCTCTAGCTGAGGCTGAACATTTTCAAGTGCTTCATGAAAAACTTTTATTGGCTCAGTACCAACCTTTTTATGTACAACTTCAAAAGCGCCATAGACTATCTTTTCAGCAGTAGATCTCTTTCCATCATACATAAGACAAGATGTGAATTTTGACACTATCTTATCATTGAATTTTGGATCCGGCATAATTTGCCTTTTAATCGCTTTTCTTCTTCTAGACATTATATTACTTTCTATTATTTAGGTCTCTTGGCACCATATTTAGATCTTCGTTGACGCCTATCTGCAACACCTTGAGTGTCTAACGTGCCACGAATAACGTGGTATCTTACGCCAGGTAAATCTTTAACTCTTCCACCTCTTATCATTACAACAGAATGTTCCTGCAAATTATGACCTTCGCCTGGGATGTAAGACGTAACTTCAAAACCATTTGTAAGTCTGATCCTCGCTACTTTTCTAAGAGCTGAATTAGGTTTCTTTGGTGTTGTTGTGTAAACACGTGTACAAACTCCACGTTTTTGCGGACATGACTGCATTGCAGGTACTTTTGTTTTATTAATTGGCCTAACTCGACCATGCCTTATTAGCTGATTAATTGTAGGCATTTATGTTTCCTTTATAAAACTAATGATATGTAAATTCATTAGGAGTAAAATTTTATTGAGCTAGCGTCTAATCTGTGATTACTACCAGAACTCAATATCGCGGGATTGTATTCCTAACTTACAAATTGGTCAAGAACAAAAAAATAAAGTTTTTAAATTATTTTTTTAAAATCAGTCATGGTTTTGATCAATTCCTTCAGACAAACCTTCCTCTTTTAATTCCAAATTTTCTAAAATTTCTTTATCTCTACGATGAGCTGTCATTCTAAGTTTATTAACTACTGATCCTGTGCCAGCAGGAACTAGTCTGCCTACAATGACATTCTCTTTTAAGCCTGATAACATATCAGATTTACCAGATACAGCTGCTTCAGTTAACACCCTAGTTGTTTCTTGGAAAGATGCTGCAGAGATGAAACTTTCAGTTTGTAAACTTGCTTTGGTTATGCCAAGTAAAACAGATACACCCTTTGCAGGCTCAACACCATCTTTAATGGCTTTTTCATTAGCTCTTTTAAATTCTAATCTATTCACATGCTCCCCATTTAAGAAAGTTGTTCCACCATGGTCAGTAATCTCTATTTTTTGTAACATTTGTCTGACAATAACCTCAATATGTTTATCGTTAATTTTAACACCTTGTAATCTATAGACATCTTGAACCTCTTTTACGAGGTAATCAGCTAATGCCTCTATACCTAAAATATTTAAAATATCATGTGGCACAGGACTTCCATCGATAATCATATCTCCTTTTCTAATAAAATCACCTTCTTGCACAGCCAAAAGTTTACCTTTAGGAACCATATATTCGACAGGTTCGCTTTCACTATCTTGTGGTACAACTCTTATTCTTCTCTTGGCTTTATAGTCAGCTCCGAACTCTACAACACCATCACTTTCAGAGATTATTGCAAAATCTTTTGGTTTTCTGGCTTCAAAAAGCTCTGCAACTCTTGGCAAACCACCTGTAATATCTCTGGTCTTAGAGCTTTCACGTGGAATACGAGCTAAAACAGAGCCAGCTTTTACTTTACTTTTGTTTTCAACACTCAAAACAGCGTTCATAGACATAAAGTACCTCGCCTCTAAACCATTAGATAAATTAATCACATCACCATTTTCATCTCTTAGAGTTATTCGTGGCCTTAAATTTGATCCTCCAGTTTGTTGTTTCCAATCCATAACCACTCTGCTACCAATACCTGTGGACTCATCTACAATTTCTCTCATTGAAACTCCCTCAACAAGATCCACATAATGTGCTGTACCCTCTTTTTCGGTGATTATCGGTATAGTGTACGGATCCCATTCAGCTAATATTTCACCAGCTTTAACTTTAGATCCATCCTTTTTTAATAACTTTGCTCCATATTGAAGACGATAACGAGCCTTTTCACGACCTTGATCATCTAAAATAATCATTTCTGATGATCTTGACAGAACTATTTCACTTCCATCTTCTGTAGTCACTAAGGATGTATTATCTAAACGTATTTTCCCATCAAAAGGAGCCTCTATCTTTGATTGTTCAGCTCCTCGTTGGGCAGCTCCTCCAATATGAAAAGTTCTCATTGTAAGTTGAGTTCCAGGCTCTCCTATTGATTGAGCGGCGATTACACCTACAGCTTCACCAATGTTTACTGGTGTCCCTCTAGCAAGATCTCTTCCATAACATGCAGCACAAATTCCTGGTTGAGTTTCGCATGTAAGTGCAGATCTAACTTTAACTTGATCAACACCCGCTTTTTCAATCTTATCAATATCATCTTCTGAAATAATAATACCTTTATCCAAAATGACTGAATTATCTTTAGTATTAATTATTTCTGAGGCGGTTGTTCTTCCTAAAATCCTTTCCGCAAGAGGCTCAATTATGTCTCCACCCTCAATAACAGACCTCATAACAAAACCATTTTCAGTTCCACAATCATCCTCAGTAACTATACAATCTTGAGCTACATCAACTAATCTTCTTGTTAAATAACCAGAATTTGCAGTTTTTAAAGCTGTATCAGCCAAGCCTTTTCTAGCTCCATGAGTTGAGTTAAAATACTCAAGAACGTTAAGACCATCTTTAAATGAAGACTTTATTGGAGTTTCAATAATTTCTCCAGAAGGTTTAGCCATAAGTCCTCGCATACCTGCAAGTTGTTTAATTTGTGCTGCTGATCCCCTGGCTCCAGAATGTGCCATCATCCAAACTGAATTCACAGGCTCACCCTTTTTAATAGTTGAAATATTTTTCATCATTTCACCAGCTACATCGTCAGAGCACTTGGACCATACATCAACAACTTTATTATATTTCTCCCCTTGAGTTATTAACCCATCTTGATATTGTTGCTCAAAGTCTTTAACCTGTTTTTCCGCCTTAATCATTAAATCCTGTTTAGCTTTTGGAGTTTCCAAGTCAGAGATTCCAAATGATATTCCAGCAGTACAAGCGTGCTTGAATCCCATTGCCATTAATTTATCACAAAAAATCACAGTATCTTTTTGACCACAGTGCCTGTAAACGTAATCTATAACATTTGTAACTTCTTTTTTTGTCATTAATTTGTTTATAGTATTATAGTCAACTGAGCTGTGAGAAGGTAATAATGTTGACAACTTTGCTCTACCTGGTGAAGTTTCAACTAAATTTATGGTTTTATTTCCCTCATCATCATATGTTTCCACTCTAATCTTTACCTTAGCCTGCAAATGAACTTGAGAATTGTCTAATGCCATTAAAGCTTCAGTAGGGTTTGAAAAAATCATACCCTCTCCTTTTTGACCATCGCTTATTAGAGATAAATAATATAGACCTAAAATTATATCTTGAGATGGCACAATTATAGGCTTTCCACTAGATGGCGAAAGAATATTATTTGTGGACATCATAAGCACCCTAGCTTCTAATTGCGCTTCAAGAGAAAGAGGTACATGAACAGCCATCTGATCACCATCAAAATCGGCATTAAAAGCAGTACAAACTAGAGGATGCAAATTAATAGCTTTACCTTCAATTAGAACTGGTTCAAATGCCTGGATACCTAATCTATGTAAAGTCGGGGCTCTGTTGAGCATAACAGGATGTTCTCTAATAACTTCTTCCAAAATATCCCAGACTTCAGGCCTTTCTTTCTCAACCATTCTTTTAGCTGCCTTGACTGTGCTAGCCAATCCGTAAAGTTCTAATTTAGAATAAATAAATGGTTTAAATAATTCTAAAGCCATTTTCTTTGGGAGGCCACATTGATGTAACTTTAATTCTGGGCCCACAACAATCACAGATCTTCCAGAATAATCAACTCTTTTTCCAAGAAGATTTTGTCTAAATCTGCCTTGTTTACCTTTAAGCATATCTGAAAGTGATTTAAGTGGTCTTTTATTAACACCAGTAATAACACGACCTCTCCTACCATTATCAAATAATGCATCAACAGATTCCTGAAGCATTCTTTTTTCATTACGAATAATGATATCAGGAGCTCTTAACTCTAAAAGTCTCTTAAGACGATTATTTCTGTTAATAACTCTTCTATATAAATCGTTTAAATCAGAAGTAGCAAATCTACCACCATCAAGAGGAACCAAAGGCCTAAGTTCCGGCGGTATAACAGGAACAACATCTAAAATCATCCATTCAGGCTTAGCTCCTGATTGCAAAAATGATTCTACAAGCTTAAGTCTTTTTACTAATTTTTTTCTTTTAATTTCAGAACCAGTATTAGTTAATTCTTCTCTTATTTTTATAATCTCTTCATCTAAATTCATATCAATTAGTATTTTTTTAATGGCCTCAGCACCAATTGATACTTCAAAACTTTCATCGCCAAATTCATCAAGAGCGCTTTCGTAATCTTCTTCGCTGAGTAATTGTCCTTTATTCAAAGATGTTAATCCAGGTTCTGTAACTAAAAAATACTCAAAATAAAGAACTCTTTCTAGATCTTTAAGGGTCATGTCAACTAGCAAACCAATTCTTGAAGGTAATGATTTTAAAAACCAGATGTGCGCAACTGGTGAGGCTAAATCAATATGCCCCATTCTTTCTCTTCTAACTTTAGAAAGAGTAACTTCAACACCGCATTTTTCACATATGATCCCCCGGTATTTCATTCTTTTATATTTACCACATAAACATTCGTAATCTCTTACTGGGCCAAAGATTTTAGCACAAAAAAGTCCATCACGCTCAGGCTTAAAAGTTCTATAATTTATAGTTTCAGGTTTTCTTATTTCACCAAAGGACCAACTTTTTATAGCTTCGGGAGAAGCTATTGAAATACTAATTTGATCAAAACTCTGAGTTGACCCTGTTTGCCTAAATGTGTTTATAAGTTCATTCATATTTAATTTCCATTCATGGTTTATAACTTTGTATATTAATCTACTAAATCCATATTAACATTTAGTCCAAGTGATTTTAATTCTTTTATTAAAACGTTAAATGACTCTGGAATTCCAGCTTCAAAGTCATCATCACCTCTAATGATCGATTCATAGACTTTCGTTCTACCAGAAACATCATCAGATTTCACAGTTAACATTTCTTGAAGTGTATAAGCTGCTCCATATGCTTCAAGCGCCCACACTTCCATTTCACCAAATCTCTGACCTCCAAACTGAGCCTTGCCACCTAATGGTTGTTGTGTAACAAGAGAATATGGTCCAATTGATCTTGCATGAATTTTGTCATCTACCAAATGATGTAACTTTAACATGTAAATATAACCGACAGTAACTTTCCTATCGAATACCTCGCCAGTTTTTCCATCAGTTAACCAAACTTGACCCGTTTCGTCTAAATCTGCTAACTTGAGCATCTCTCTAACATT
>CEOK01013996.1_pt1 | contig 14051 bp, 5 predicted proteins | sample 427001 | NCBI WGS metagenome assembly CEOK01 (sample SAMEA2591108, study PRJEB7988) | marine metagenome | isolation source: saline water (ENVO:00002010), including | reverse complement strand
CTACTGGTAATAATCCAATTTACGTCAGAAGCCCAATCACCGCCTTTGGTACACAAACATCGGATGGATTTGCAGCGCAGATTGCAAATGAGGTACCGACTTTATCTGATTTCAATACGACCATTTCGCCAACAGATACTAATTTTAAGCTTGAAGCAAACGCTTGGAGTAACATTGTTTATACTTATACAGCTGCTACTAATACCTATGCTATTTCAGTGAATGGCGTAAATGTACCTCTTACATCAAACGGCACTGACAGAGATCTTACTACTGTGGATGTGGGAACATATGCTTATGTTGGACTTGCTCCTTCTCCTGACAATGTCTCTGCTATAAACAGTAATTATTTGTCAGAGCTTTATGTAGTTTACGGTCAGGTATTGCCTCCCTCTACGTTTGCCACAACAAACTCTGACACTCAGACCTGGGTGCCACTGCCTCCTGCTAGTATAAAATCAGATATCACAGCTGGTGGTGGATTTGGTACAAACGGATTCTACCTGCCATTCAATCCTGATGCAGTGGGTGTGAATTACAGTGCTGCTGCCAGTTGGACTCCTTACGGCAATCTTCGACAGTATGCCGCCGCTTCAGCATTTGATGGTGACATACAAACCACCAACGCACAGTCACAAGCGGCTACAGCAACTCTCAATTTCAGTGGTTTTTCAACAGGCACAGTTGCAATTGTAGGAACGTCAATTGATGGTGATTCTGGTTCAGTCTATTTTGAAGTAAATGGCACTAAACTTACGGCAAGTAACACAACTGAAACTACTCTTGGAAGTCGCAAGCTCTTTACCTATAACACTCCTGTTGCACTTTCAACAATTACTCAAGTAAATGGTTCATCTAACGGAGATGATAGCCTCTCAATATATGGAGTTTATTTTGATGGCGTTCTACTCGTTGACCATAATAACATCGGTGTAGACGACAGTGGTAACAACAATGACTTCTTCGACCAAAACTTTGCTGTTGGTAACACCAGTCAGGTTTGGAGTGATTATTTAATTAGTAATAATGGTCAGTATGCAAATGGGAACCCACCAGCTAATGCTTTCAATGGTGATGGTGGATCAACTATTTGTGAGGCAGCTACAGTTGGAGCTGATTCAAGTTTAACCTTCACTCCACCGCCAACAGCATTTACTAGCAGTGTTACGGTTGATGTTATTGCTCCTGCAACTGGTGCTAACGGCGCTGATGTTTTAATCACCAATACTGCTGGAGTTGAAACTACAATGACCAACAATGGTAACAACTGGTCAGCTACAGTTGTTGGTATCAAAAGCATTAAAGTACAGGGAACGGGTCTGGACTCTCAAGCAGATATTAGAGAAATTAAAGTTGGCGGCGTCCCACTCATTGACGCCAACATCCAAGACACAGTGATTGATACTCCTGTGACTGATTATGCGGTAATTGAGAAGGGCACTAATGGTAATCTTAATTTTAGTACTAATATTATCAATAATAATGTTGTATCAACTGTTGCGACAACTGATAGTTTTTACTATGAATCATCCCTCAGTCAATTGCCTTCACCTTTGAACCTTGTTAGCGTTGGAATATATTCAGGTGGTTTTACAGGATTTACTGCTCAAGAGTATGGAATGACTAAAGCTGGGCAAACTTTTGGACTTTTATATAATTCATCCACTAATATTATTTCAGCTTACTTAGATGGAAATTTTATAGCTTCTAAAGAAGGTTCAGGAAATAGTTTAAACTATGCTGGTTTTAACATAGATCCTAGTGTGCCTGTTTCAAATGTTATATCAGCCAACTATGGTCAGCAACCATTTGCATATGCCACCAACAATATGGATGGCACAGTCACGCTTCTTGGATCTTACAACACATCTAAAGAATGGACCTCGGTCATCCCTGCTGTAGATGGATTAGGTCAAACGGTTTCATTCTTATCCGATTATCCATACACCAACGGTTTTGATGGAAATCTTTCTACTCAGGCAGTTCAATCAATAAGCAATCAGAAAATTATAATGGATTTCTCAGGACAGGGATTGAGTGGACAAGTCGGAGTTGGTGTGGCAGCGATAGGTCAAGGAGTTGCAAGAGTTGTAGTGAATGGAGACACAGATAACGCTCAAAATTTTCCAGCCCAAAATGGTATTCTTGATTTTGGATACATTGCTGACTTACAGCAAATTAGTATTGAACCAGTTTCTGGTGCCCCTACTGTTAATTTTGCAGGAGTTTACATCGATGGTCAGGCTCTTGTAAACTCTTCTCTTTGGAACACCAGTCAGGACTGGAGTGACTATATTACTAGCGACAACGGTAGTTTTGACAGCTCTCCTGCTTTTGCATTTGATGGAAGTACAACTACTTTCTGCGAAGCGGCGACTACAGGTGTCACGTCTAAGTTAACGTGGACCCCTCCTGCCTCAACTTTTACAACTTCTGTTGTTGTTACGCTGATTGGTCCAGGTGGAGGAGTGGCTATAACTGCATATGATAGTTCTGGTAGTCCCGTCACTATGGCTGGGACCAGCGCGAACACGTACACCGCGACCGTCACTGGAATCCAGAAAATTGAGGTTCAGGGGGAAGCGGATGCGGCACAAGCAGACATAAGACAGATTAGTGTCGACGGCGCAATCCTCGTTAATTCAAGTGGTGGTACATTCTCCACCCTTTATCAGAGCACAGGCACAGGATCTTCAACCACAACCGTTACAGGTACAGTCGCAGCTGTTGACATCCCTGCTCTGACAATGGATGTGACGGCAACTGATGACTGGAGCAACACTGTTGGTAAGACTGTGCTTGGTGAGCCTGGCACTGGACTGGATCCTGACACCATCTATCGTGCTCGTGCACAATGGACGAGTGCGAATGATGTGAACTCTGACTTCTCCACTCCTGTCAACAGGTTTAAGACTACTGGTGGTAACCCTGAGCCTGTGGGTGAGGCTGGTGGATTGAGGTTTGATCCTAATAGGGACACAAATTTAGTAACTACATTGCCATCAAAAGTTCGTGTTCCGTTTACAGTTAGTTTCTGGATTAAGGACACTAATGAAACAAATAATACACAAAGATTCTTTGTATTAGTATCAGCAGAAAGCGACGGACAATACTTCCAGATAATGCAGAATGAGCCTAACAGTCAGGTACAAGTTGGTAGCTATACACAGTTTGGTGCTAATTCAGGAGATGTAAACCTTCTCAATAATGAGTGGACTAACATTATGGTTGCAGTTGGTGCTGATGGCGTATCAACAAAATTTTATATGAATGGAGTGTTAAAAGACACTAACGGGCAGCTTACACAGTTAGACTTCCAAGCTGGAACTCAGGCTATTATTGGATCAGATGCGCCAAATGCATCTACTTCGCTTACTAATGGATATATGTCAGAGTTTTATTTCGTTGAGCAGCAAGAACTAGCTCCTGCTACTTTTGGACAGACAATTGACAACGGAACCTGGGCACCTTTAGCTCCAGAAACTATTGATACCAACATTACTAGTGCAGGCGGATATGGAACCAACGGTTTCTACCTGCCGTTCAACCCTGCTGCAGTGGGTGCGAGTTATTCTAAAGATCTATTGGTAGAAGGAAACGTTATTGATGCTACTACTTCAAATCCAGCTGGACTTCCTGCAGCAGAAGTACCATTTGATGGTACAACGAGCTCAGTATATGCACCAAGGTTTACCTGGACTCCAAACATTACATTCACAAATTCTATTGAAGTATGGTCAGACAGTGCAAATGATCAAGTGGTTTGTACAATTGACGGCGTTGATACATCCGCAGTAGCTATAGGAGGACAAGTATTCACAACAGTTGCTACTGGAGGTGGAACTTTAACCAAAATGATTATTGACGACGCAGCTGGTTACAATCCAGATAGTCCTACAACAGCTCTAGGTGCTATTAAAGTTGATGGAGTTTGGCTTGTTGATCACAACAACATTGGTGTGGACGCAAGTGGAAACAACAATGACTTCCACGACCAGAACTTTGCTGTTGGTAACACCAGTCAGGTTTGGAGTTCTTACGGAACTGGTACACCAAATGCCGATAACTCTGACCAATATAGGGGTTGGCAAAATAGTTTTAACGGGGAAATTTCTACAAATAACAACGGTCAAACTTTTGCTGCTGTTGGTACAACAATGACGTGGACTCCTGCGTCTCCTATTCCAGTAACAACCTCAGCAACCTTCTATTGCTACAACCAAACTGACGGTTCAAGTTATGGACTAAAGGTAGACGGAAGTTATGCGGACTCTGTAAGTAATAATGCTTATGGTGCAGAAATTACAAAAACAGCAGCAGAACTTGGAGGACAGCTCAGCAGTATTGAACTTATTACCGATGCCAACGGACTTGGAGCATATCTTACGGCCGTTATGGTGGACGGCGTACTCCTAGTTGACGCCAACATCCAAGACACCGTGCTTGATAAACCTGTGACTAATTATGCGGTGCTTATAGAAGGCGACAACGGAAATTTAGTGGCAAACAGAACTGACAGCTTATCAAGGTCAAGACTTGACGTTAAGCCGTCTATAAGCTACTATGTTGAAGTGAGTGCTTATGGAGATAGCACAGAGGTGGGTACCGCGAGTTCAGGCGGTACGGCAACTTGGAAGAAAGACGGAACTACTTCTGACTTGACAGTTGTTAGTGGAAGTCCAACCACTTGGCAGAGTGGTGATATACTAAGTTTAGTGGTTGAGGGTGGTGTAAGCCAACTTTTGCCGTCAGACAAAAATATATATTTCTATAAGAATGGATCCTTTGTATTCAGTGCATATCCAACTTTTGCCACAGGTGGGATATGTGTTCTCGACAGTGAGAAGCTGAGTGATGTAAACTTCGGCCAACAACCCTTTGTTTATGCCACCAACAATGAAAATGGTACAGCAACATTTGACGGCGAAGTCTATCAACTGTTGGTTGAAGACATTACAGCATCGCAGGTTGGATCTGGTGCACTTTACTATGATGAGAACCGTGGTAGAACATTCTCTGCTCTTCAACTGAAGAACAAGTTTGGACTGAAGACACAAGGTCATCCACGCAGGGGCATCTACGAACTGACAGAGCAACCCACTTATCCTGTTCACTCCTTCGTGAAAGATGGAACGAAGTATCGTCCTATCAGAGACCACTCTGACACCTTCACACAACTCTCCACCCTTCTTACTAACCTGAAGGCATCTGCTTCCGCCTGGGCTGCAGGAGGAACCTTCATTCAAGGTCAGATTATCAGTCACACTGAGAATAGTGTACTGAAGTATTATCGAGTCACCGGATCACACACTGCTGGTTCCAGTGACACTGCTCCTGACTCCACGAAGGTTGCGTTGATTCCTGAGTTCAACAGTGGTAGATACACCACACAGACGAATCCACATTATGTGGCAACGACTTACAGAACGATCAGCGACACAAGGGGTGGTACATCAGTCAGTGGATACTCTGCACCAGCACCGTCTCCAACACCTGCACCTTCTCCCACACCTTCTCCTTCGCCAACTCCAACACCTTCCAGTAGTCCTACAACTTACACAGTTCGTGTTCAGAGTGTGGGTGGATACTATGGTTCGTCTAACAAGTACTTCGTCAATAATACTCAGCAGGCAACGCTGACACTGACTGAAGGGAACACCTACACCTTTGATCAGTCCAACAGTACGAACGCTGGACATCCGCTTCGTATCTCGACCACCTCTAACGGCACACACGGTGGCGGTGCAGAGTACACGACAGGCGTGACGAAGGTTGGAACACCAGGAACCGCAGGAGCATACACTCGCATCGTGGTTCCAACAGGCGCACCCACCCTCTACTACTACTGTGGAGTCCACTCCGCAATGGGTGGAACACTTTACACCACCTGATAAGTAAAGATGGCGGCACTTGTTTTTCCTGATTCACCTGCTGATGGGGACACATATGATGCAGACAATGGAGTTATCTACACATATGATGCGACAGATGACTCCTGGACTGGTGATATACCTCTGACACTGGTTGCAAAACCAACCGTAGATGATGTCAGTGCCACACCTAACTTTGTGTCTGGTACAGGATCCTCTGATGATCCATTCATCATAACACCTATCACAGTCGTCCTAGGCGGTTCTGTGAAGAGCACACAGAGAATAGATGTCTCTGGTATGACACCTGGATATCTTGTCTTCTGGCAGAACTTCACAACACCTGCTAGCGTCGCACCTAAGTTTGATCAACCTGTTGGATCTATTGGTGGAGATGGTGCCTGGCAAGGTTTCCTAAAATACAATGATGGAGCAGGTATGATCACCGCAACAGAGTCCACTTATGTGGGTCTTCTACAACTTGGTGATGTATACTTCTCCTGGACCGTTACACAGCAAGCATAATGGCAACTCCATTTCAGGTCAACATCAGTATTTCGGCAGGGGCAGACTTCCAGCAGGAGTTTGTTGTCACGAACCCAGACTTCACACCTATTGATATCACAGGGTTTACATTCCTTGCGAAACTGGCAAAGCACCCTACTGCCATCGACGCAGCAGTAAGCACCTCGGGTGTGCCTGTGTATGACTTCGTGTCCTTTGACACCTCTGTGGTAGATGGAAAGGCAGGCAAATATGCTATAACAATGGGAGCAGCAAAGACCTCTTTGCTCGAAGAAGGAAAGTATCTGTATAATGTCGTGCTCGTCAATAATAACGGAGAGAAGTCACCTGCTGTGAACGGACTGGTGTTTGTCGATGTTGCTTTTGGCGCTCTCGGATAAATAGAGAAAAGGGATCTCAATGTCATACTACAATCCAATAACAACAATTGCAAGTGTAGGGACACAGGTCACACCGATCCCTGTGACGATTGCGTCTGCGACTGAACCAACCACCAGAGACAACGGTGGGGACCTACAGCAGGGTGATAACTGGTATAATACAAGTAATGGTAAGGACTTTCTCTACGTCGAAGGTGCCTGGAAGATAGTAGGTACAGGGGATACAACCAACTATACACTCCCTGCTGCCACAACCAGCACCCTTGGTGGTGTTATTGTTGGATCTAATCTGGCAGTGACTGTTGGAACAATCAGTCTGTCATCCACTCCCGTTGTATCCACATTACAAACAAACTCCACACTCACGGCACATACAATTGTCACTGGAGCAGAGAATGGAGTTGCAATCAATGCCTCTGCTGGTGAGATTACAGCAAAGTGGTTGAATATTGCAAAGAACCCAACCACAGATACCTCTGATAGCAACTATAATGTTGGACTGAGAACTACTGGTACAATCATCACACCAGAAGCAAATGTGACTGTGATGTCAGGTTCTCGCCAGGGTATGATCTACAAACTGTCACTGGGTGACGGACTGACATTCAGAGGACAGGCAAGTTCTCACATTGGTGGCACAGTAGGAGCAACCGCTGCAAGTGGCAACCAGTATTCTACAAACTCAGGAACCATCGATTTGGATGGTGTGATGTTGACAACAGGTACACAGACACTGACGGGAGACTTGGTCGTCGCTGCTGGTGTGGGTGGTAGAACAGGCACCGTGAAGACTGTGGGAGTGAAGTTAGAGTCACCAAACGGCACAGAGTATATGCTGACTGTGGCGGATGACGGTAGTCTCACAACCACTGCCATATAAAGAATAAATAATAGAAAAGGACTTTTAGAATGTCAGTCAATAGACTAAATCTTCAAATTGGAGGAAATAAAACACAAGAGGATTATCTCAAGGAATCTGTTCTTCGTGAGGTGGGTTTAGAAGAAGCAACAGATAATCTAATTGATGATTTATTTGAGGAAGGCAAGTGCCCTGAGGGACAATATTATTGTTTTGATGAAGAGAAGTGTAAACCTATTCCAGATGGGCATTATGTGAGAGCAGATGGTGAACTTGTAAAGGAGCAGGTTGTTACTGTCGAGTTAGAAGATTTATTTGAAGAAGCAACTTATGAGTTTGAAGAGGTAGAACCAGAACCTCCTCAACTCACAAGAGTTGAAAGGATGGCAGAGAGTATGACTGCCTACCACAAGAGGACACAGCAAACACTCACAGAAGTAGATACACCCTCAGACAGTGATCGCATCACTATGCTTGAGGATCTGTATGCACAGATGCGAAGAGGACAACCTGGCACATTAGTATCTGGTATTGGTGCTTCCCTTGATTCTGGTGGTGGTGCTGTATGGTTGTGGGACTTGGAGGATGTAAACATCGGGACACCGATGAATGGAACATATCCCACAATCGCTGATGGATATGTTCTTGCTTGGAATGAATCCACAGGAAGGTGGATTCCAGAACAGAACGGTGCAGGAAGTGCTGGGGATTTCCTCACCCTCAGTGGGGGTATCATCAGCAGTAATACAGCATTTTCTGCTGGAAATTCCTCAGGTAATCTTTCAGTACGTCAGTCAGCAGATGGAGCGAATGATGGTAAGTTAGTCGTCAAAGATTATAATAATACTTCAAATACAATCTTCTTTGCATCTGGAGCTGCCACACTTTATGGAACTTTTAGTTGGAAAAAGAATAATGCCACCACAACTCAGATATTTCCTGATGGCACTATCAATGCATATAAGGCAATAAGCACACCTCTTCTTTCTATTGTTTCTGCAAATGATACTCCTAGCACATCGAATATTGATGTTAGGGATTCAGCTGGCGGTAGAATTTTTCATCAAACCAATCTAGCTACAACTATCAGTCAGCAGTTGGTTGTTGCTCCTCAGAATCAAATTCTTCAAAATGATGAGAACTATAATGGTTTGATTATTCTAGGAAAGGGAACCACTGCTATTGATAAGATCTTTGGTGTGAGAGATGGTAACCTTGATAGAGTGACGGAGGCTACAGGTTATGGTTTAGATGTAAGAAAGAGCTTTAGACAATACAGAAACAAAGATAACGGCGGGTCCAAGAATAATTTTAGGATTGATGGATCAACCAGCACTGATGATGTTCTGCAAGGATTCCAGAATTTATTTGGATCAAATTATAACAATACGATCAATAAAGATGACTCAATGCGTTATTATGGAGTATGTGATAATGCAAATGATATTGCAAACAAAGGACAGATCCAAGATCTGATTGCTGCAGGTGGAGGAGGAACTTCTTTCTCACTACAAGGACAGTGTAATGTAACAATATCAACTGCATCATTGAGTCAGCCTACAACTATCTCACAGGTTGCTGGATATTATTACATCAACAACACTACTGGTACTGCGAATAGTTCTTGGACAGGTATTGCTAATCTAGACATTGCTGCGAACACTCTAATCTTCTGGAGTGCCACCAATAGCAGGTGGGTCGCAGGTGCTGTATTGGATACCAGCACTTATCTACCCATATCGGGTGGTAAGATTACTGGTAACCTTGAAGTTGAAGGCACATCCAAGCTTGTTAGCTCCGGAGCTTCTGGTGAATTGCACATTGGTAACCTCTCTGGGTTGGGTAATGCATCTGCGCCAGCTTATAACATCAATGGAGGCAACTCAGCAAACCTTGTTATGACAAGGTGTTCTGATAATAGTATGACTTTCCCTCAACTATTAATTGAGGGTAAGATCAATAATGGAACTGGTGCGAAGACGGATGATCTTATTTCAATAACCAGAAGTGCTGGCACTGATGCTGATGTGTTGCTCTATAAAGGTGATACAAATGTTACGTATAACGTAACAAACACCAACAATTGTAAGGTTATAAACTTTGGTTCGTTGCAGACGTATGCTGCTGGATTAACAGCAGATAACACCTTTACTGGAGCCAATACTTTTAATACTCAACCTGTTAGCTTTCAAAAAGGATTGTACTTGATAGGTACTGATGCCACACAGGACATCAGAGTTTTAGGTGTAAACAATAAAGGACTGAATATCAAGTGTCAGGATGGAACTGGTGCTGAGGTTATTGCGGCTACAATCAAACACTCAGAATCCACATTCAACACAACGATGTCTATATCAGGAAAGACATCAGTTAACACCCTTGTAGGATCTAGTGGACAGAGCCTTGTTGTGGGCAATGCGACCGTGGTGGGACAGACATCTGGTGTTCCCAGTGTATATTTTAATGGTGGTAAGTCAGCAGACATTCTAATTGAGAGGTGTTCTGACAATGGAATGAGCACTCCTCAACTTTTAATTCAGGGTAAGGTTGGAACTGATGGAGTCAAAGACAGTGATCTTCTGACAATCAATCGTGTCACTGGCAATGCTCCAGACAACATCAGATATTTTGGTCGTCAGACTGATGACAATGATATTGCGACTGTAGGATTTGTCAACGATTCACTTGGAACATCAACTAGTGGATACACAGTTATAAATGAGGCAAGTAATGGTACTGCTTTTTCTGACTTATCAGGTACAGGTTGGTTTGTGAAATATAAGAAGATACTTAATGGCACCATGTTATCAATAGTAATCTATGCAGCAAAGGGAGGAGATAAGTTTGGTGCAGGCACACGGATTTGTAGGATTGGCTCTAGCAATTGCCCAACTAAAGATGTTGGAATCCCTCTTACTTGTAACCTGAATGATAGCCCACTCTCAAATGCTTTCGCTGTCCTTGATGCTAATACATCACAGTTGTCTATCATGAACACAGACCCTAGCAATTCTACATCAAGTCACTGGGCAGGGTCGTATGTGTTCCCCCTGATCTAAACTAAATAATAGAAAAGGTACATCAGATAGATGAGCGATCTTACTAATCAAATTAATGAACTCTTTGATGGTGCTCAGCAGCCTCAACAGGAATCTGTAGTCGAAGAGATTGTAGAGGAAATAAAGCCCGAAAGGAAGCCGCATGTCTATAAGAAGTTAGAGAAGCCTCGTATTGCTAAGCGTGAGACTCCTGCTCATGTTGTAAGGGAACAAAAGGAACAGACTAATTTTAGTATCAATGAGTCTATTGATCAACTATTTGCTGCAGCAGATAGAGAGGAAGTCCAAGAATTCAAAGACACCCTATTGCCTCCTAAGCAACCAACCGAACAGGAACTGAAGGAAGAAAGGAAGAGTGTAAGGCATCAGAGGAATATGCAGCGTGCTGGTGCTGCAATCACCATGTTGGAGAGCAAGAAGAAAGATAAGCCGTTGCCTATCATTCGTGAAGACAAGAGTGTACACGAAAGACTAGCTATTCTGGAGCAGGACTTATTCACTCAGATGTCCAATGCCACTCCTAACACTCTGGTGTCTGGTATTGGTGCGTCTTTAGATTCTGGTGGTGGTGCTGTATGGTTGTGGGATTTGGAAGATGTAAGCATTGGTGTTCCTTCTAACGGGACTTATCCCTCAATCACTAATGGATCTATCCTAAAGTTTAACGCTGCTGCTAATCAGTGGGACATCGGCACTCCAGGTACATCTAGTGGTGTGACAACAGATGATGTGTTCCTGGCAAACCCAGTTACATTGTTATCATATCAGGCATCTCTTCAGACTCTACCTCCTCCCGATAATGATGTCACCACACAAACTGACGCCAACCAGTGGTTCCAGAAAGCAATCCTTTATCTTGATGAACAGATCGGTGGTGAGGATGGTAACCTAGAAACCAGCGGAAATATTGATTTTGTTAGCACAGATGTTAATGAATCAATTCGCAGATATAACAATGCAGCCGCAACTCTCACTGTTCAGGTTGGAGCAGACGAGAACAGCCTTAGCACTACGTTCCAATTTGAGAAGGGCACAACAACTGCGTTTGTACCATTAGAAATCAATCCTGCATCTGCTCAGGCAGTAGGCGGAACCGTTGATCTATTCTCTGTAGGAAAGACGAATACAGACAACTCCGAAACCAAGGTATTCAACGTATCCATCGACGAAACCGAGGTCCTCAATAAAGCAACTTTCAAGAGAACATCAGGCACTGGGATCTCTGGTTTTAATGTTGAGGGTGTGGTTCAGGGCACAACAGCCACCACAGGCAACCTATTCTATGTGAGTCAGTCATCTGATACGGCAACACTTGCTGACTCTGTCAAGTATTATGGTGCTATTGTAGCAGAGAATGACCTTGCGACCAAGAAGTATGTTGATGATAATGCTGGTGCAGGTGGTGTAAGCAGTATTGTTGCTGGCACAGGCGTCACTCTCAGTCCAACGAGTGGCACAGGTGATGTCACAATCAATGCAGGTGTGGATGTTTATCTACCTCTAACTGGTGGCACGATGACTGGTCAGCTTGAGATGAAGAATGACATCTCATTCACTGGTTCTGGTCGTCGTATTAAGTTCAAGGATAACACTTATAACTCTCTGCTCTTCACCTGCGCTGATGGCACAGACTACTTTGGACTTGATAGTCAGAATGAGACAGGTGATGGCGATCATAGTATGTTCTACTATGTGCATCAGAACTTCTTAACCACAGTCAACATCACCAATAACCTTACTTTCAGTGGTGATAACTTTGACTTTAATGATGAAAACGCCACTAGTCAGAAGTTTAGGAGATATGGCACTACAAGTGCAACAATTGATTTTATCGTGGAAGATGCTGAAGCTGATCTAGCAGCAGCAACTCCTGTAGTCACTATTCAAAAGGGCAGTGCTCAGTACCTTGGCACTATCACCACAGATGATGATATTGCCACGAAGAAGTATGTTGATGATAATGCTGGCAGTGGAGGAGGTGGTGTCACCAAATTGGTGGCAGGTTCTAATGTCTCACTCGAGCCTACCTCAGGTGTAGGAGAAGTCACCATCAACGCGTCAGGAAGTGGAAGTGGTGGTTGGAGTCTCCAGGGAACCACAACCCTGACAGGAAACTGTGACATTGATATCACAAACAATAATAACGCACTGAGGTTTGTGGGCAATAGTGGTTCCACAATCATGATGCGATTCAAGGATGTTGATGATGAGGTTGAATTCAACTCTATAGCGTCCTTCAACAGTGGTGTTACGATTCCAGGTAACCAGGAGATTATACTTGAGGACACTGTAGATCTGGTGATGAAGGACGGTGCGGGCACCGCCTTTGAGATGAGAGACGCCAGTAATAATATCTTCATGCGAGTCAACACGGCTGGCACACCTGGATTTACATTCTATGAGAACCTGATGTCTCAAAATGATACAGTCAGGTGCAAGTTCCAGGCTTATGAACCACCAGGCGGTTCTCACTTCTATCTGCAGACTACTGATGCAGATGCTCTTGACTTCGTTGATAGTGATACCAATGAAATTTACCTGAGGTTTAACACAAATTCAAAGGCAGTACAAATTTCTGATGCAGATGTTGAACTTGATGTCACTGGCACAACGAACACAGGAAGACTTGAAACTCTGAACTGGTATGTCGAAAATGGTTTAGGTGTTGCAGATGCTGGGCACATTTATATTCAAGACGACGATGGAGCTGCATTTGATATTCAAAACACAGCAGGTGGCAATCCACACCTAAGATTTAAAACCACTGATAGTGCTGAAGCTACACTGTTCTATTATCCAATTCAAACCAGTAATGCTTCCTTAATTCTTGGTAGTGATGGCACTATCACCACCTCAGCAACTGCTACCTTCAATGGTGCTATCGTTCACGATCCTACTTCCAATGCAGCGGTAGACTTTGGTGCTAATGATGGAAGTAGTGCCAGATCTATGGTGCGATTTAACAGGAGACTTGCTAACCTTTCTGGACAGACTGATTTTATTATCAGGGGTTACAGACCAGGAGAAACAACTGTTAAGGATATCTTCCAGGTTGTCAATAACAACCCTGACACAGCGGGTGATGAGATTCTTTATTATGGTGAGGTGACCGATAGCAACTCCATCCAGACTAAGGCATCAGTTGATGCACTGATCGCTGCTTCCGGCGGTGGAGTAAGTTCCAACCTCACTCAGGGTGGAGTTATTCAAAAGAATGCTGGATCAACAGATAACTCTGGTAACCTAATAATCAAATCAGGAGTTGGTTATAATAACTATCTAAGACTTCAGAGTCAAGGTGGAAACAACGAGATTGAATAGTGACTACAGGAGTTGCTGCTGCTAGATCAGCTTCAGC
>CEOK01035334.1_pt1 | contig 14061 bp, 17 predicted proteins | sample 427001 | NCBI WGS metagenome assembly CEOK01 (sample SAMEA2591108, study PRJEB7988) | marine metagenome | isolation source: saline water (ENVO:00002010), including | reverse complement strand
TCTTCATTAATTTACCTGAATATCAAAAACTTAGAGCATTAAATAATAAAAGTGTTGTTGATAATAAAATTGATCCTAGAATTAAAAAAGAAAGTTCAAACGATTTACCATCTGTTTTAAAAAAAATGGAACATGCTATTAATCAAAGTAAACAAAAATCTACTAAATCAAATATTATAAATAAAAATACCGGTGACATAAAGTTTGAAAATAACTTAGAAAATCAAATAACTATAAATTCAAATAATACAAAACTAAATTTTGTTAAAAAAATTAACAAAAATGATCACCCTAATAAATTATATCAGATATCAAAATCTAATTCTTTTAAATATATAGAAAAACTAGATCCATCATCGTTATTAGACTCAAAATTGTCGAACAACACAAATTTAAATTATATTAATAATCGATTTGGTGATGAGTTAAAAAAGAATAATATGAATGAAATTAAAGCCAATGATAAAGTTTTCAACATTCAAAGCTCCTCTGATACTAGCAATAAGGGAAATCAATTTGCTCAACAAAACAGCACTTCCTTTTCAAACAGTGGAGTGAATTCCATCTTAGAAGGGCTATTAGATAGTCTTGATTTAAGTCAAAAAGGCTGGACTACAAAACTTGTTTCTAGAATAGAAAATGCTCTAGAAAATGGTGGTGAAGAAATAGAATTTAATCTTAAGCCAAAAAATCTAGGAAGATTAAAAGTATCCATAAGTTTAAATAATGGAACAGGTCATGTAAAAATTATTACAGAAAATTCATTTGTTACTAATGCATTAACTCAAAATGAAAATCATCTACAAAAACTTTTTAATGACCAAGGAATAAATTTAGAATTTTCAGCTAATGACGACACACAATACCTTGGTTCAAAAAATAGTTTTAACAAAAATTCAAATAAAAATGATCAAAATAATTATCTTAAGTCTGATAATGAAAAAGAAAAACAAAATGAAATAACAGATTTAGATGATAATGTTTCATCTAGACATATTGTAAACGTAATAGCATAATCAATAACTGAGTAGTGAGAGAAAAATGGCAGAAGAAGTAGAAGAAGAACCAAAAAAAAGTAATTTGTTAAAAATAATTATTTTTATAGTAGGCGGTATTTTGTTAATAGCTGTTGGTCTTGGAATTGGTTATTTTCTATTTGGAGGTGAGCCTGAACCAGATCCGTCTGCAGAAGTTAATAAAATCATCGAAGGCAAAGAAACTGAAAAGAAAAAAACTGAAGATTCTGAAAATAAAGAAGGTGAAGAAGAAGGCGAAGATGGTATAATAAAAAAGAATGTTAAAGCCATTCCAGAAGTTGATAGTTATGAAACAACTTATTTTGAATTTCCAGGAGACTTCACAACAAACTTAAAAGGTAGTAGGAAATTTTTACAAGTAAGTGTTGGTGTGTCTACACAGTATGATGAAAAAGTCATGGAGGTAGTTGACTCTCATCAACTCGCATTACGCTCTGAAATATTGTCAACTATAAGTGACTTTACTGAAGAAGATATTTCAGGAAGTGAGGGTAAGAAAAAATTATCTGAGAGATTAATAGCAGTTTTAAATAAAAAATTAGAATCTCTTGATGAATTTCCAGGTATAGAAGATGTATATTTCACTGCATTCATTTTACAATAAGTTAGGATTTATAAATTAATGTCTAATACATCTAGAAAATTATCTTCTGATGAAGTTTCAGCTTTAATGGAAGGACTGCAATCTGGTGAAATCACAGCAAACTCAGGATTGAATAATGATGTTGAAGTAACAGATTTTACATTCGGTTCTGATAACTTAGAACTTCTTGGTGATTACTATGCCTTAAGGTTAATTAATGAGAGATTTGCTCGATTAGTAAGAAGTATATTTTTACCTATGATAAGATTGCAGCCAAAAATCAACCCATTTCCTCCAGAAGTAAAAACATATGATGAATATAGTGCTGGTCTAAATAGTTTTATGAGCTTAAGTACAAGCAGGATTGATGAACTTAGAGGTTCAATGCTACTTGTTCTTGAACCGTCTTTTATAAGTGTTTTAACAAATTGTTATTATGGTGGTAAATTAGCTAATTTTCCCTCAGCTAAGGCAGAGTTCACTGCTACTGAAGATAGAATAATTGAAATAGTATCAGATGGAATTACTCAATGCCTTGAAACTGCTTGGAAAGATTTAATGCCAATAACTATAAAGCATCAAAGTAGAGAAATTAATCCGCAATTTGCAACTTTAGTTGAATCATCAGATTCAGTAATAATTTGTTCTTTTGTGGTCCAACTTCCAAATGTTGATTCAGCATCATTTGATATAATTTATCCTTTACAAACATTAAAGCCAATTGCTTCTTTATTACGTTCTAGAGTTCAAAGTGATGTAATTAATGACGACATAAGCTGGAGAGAGCGCTTAGAAAAATCGGTATTGAACATTCCACTTCCTGTATCAGCAATTTTGAGTGAACCATCTGTTTCATTATCCAATCTCGTTCAATTCAAAGAAGGAGACGTAATGAATTTACCCCCAGTTGATGGAGTAGATTTTTTTGTAAATGATAAAATTTTATTCAAAGCAGAAATTGGCGAAACAAATGGACAAGTTGCAGTCAGTTTAAAAAATAGATTATAAATATTTAGGAGTAATTATAATGGCAGAAAACGAAGCTGAAGCTCAAGTTGAAGAAACAGGAACAGATAAAACAGGACTAGATAATCTCAAGGTTCTAGAAAACATTGAAGTAAAACTTACTGTTGAGGTTGGTTCAACTGAACTTAAGATAAGAGACCTTTTAAGACTCAATGAAGGATCTGTAGTAGAACTGGAAAGATTAGCAGGTGATCCATTAGATATTTTAGCAAATGGAGTTAAAATTGCTAAAGGAGAAGTGGTTATGGTTGGTGAAAGATTTGGGATCAGATTTACAGAGGTTACAAACCCAGAAAATCGAGTGCAGAAATTATAATTTACAAAAAATTGACAAAAAATTAATGCAATCAAAACAATGACTTAATTTATAAACCTGATGATGGCATATTTCTTGCTTTCTTATCTAAAAAATAAGGAAAGTTTAAATGTCACATTCAGTTCCAGATTTTACTACAGTTATTGTTGTAATTTCATTTTTATTAGTATTAGGTGTTGTTTCTTTCATTGTTAAGAAAAAAAGTGGACATCTAAAAAAAATCATTAAAAAAGAAAATAGTTTTGATGTTATGCATCAGATGCCTCTTAATAATGGTTTCCTAGCTTATGTTTTTAAAGTTAATGAAGAAAAATTCTTTTTTGTAGGACATAAGTCTGGGAGGGGATCACTAACGCAAATTGATCAAACTAAACTTAAAACAAGCAACTCAAATAACAAAGCTTCTGATCAGTTATCAACTAAAAACACTACTGTAAAAGAAAAAACTAGAGTTTCTAAACCTCTTCAACATGTAAATATCTCTGATTTATTAACAGCTCATAAAAAAGGTAATGAAAATGCGTAGAGCAATTTGCCCACAACCCATTAAAAGGTACTATTTTTCAAATACTAAAGAAGAAATTTATAAAATTATAATAAGTTTACTAAAAAAATTATCTTTTTTTATGGCTTTAGTTTTAATAAGCGGATTTCCTGTTCAAGCTATAGGAGAGCCTATTGCCTCTGGGTTTCCTGCATTAAATGTATCAACTAACGGTGATACAACTGAATACTCATTTCCATTACAAATTTTATTATTAATGACAGCATTAACAGTTTTACCTTCTTTAGTTCTTGGAATGACTAGTTTTACAAGGATAATTATTGTTATGTCAATTCTCCGTCAAGCTTTAGGAACACAACAAACTCCTCCTAATCAAGTTTTAATCGCAATATCTCTTTTTCTAACTTTTTTTATCATGGCTCCAACGTTCAATAAGGTTTATGAAAATGCTGCTGTACCGTATATGGAAAAAAGTTTACCTGCAGAACAAGCTATTGAAACAGCAAGTAGTGAAATGAAACAATTTATGGTTAAAAATACGAGAAAAACAGATTTAATTATGTTCACTGAATTAGCTGGCTTAGAAAAATTTGATAAAGTATCTGATATTCCTTTTAGAATAGCTCTTCCTGCATTTATGACTAGTGAACTTAAAACTGCATTTCAAATAGGGTTTCTTTTATTTTTACCTTTCTTAGTAATTGATATGGTTATTTCATCTATTTTAATGTCACTTGGAATGATGATGTTGTCTCCAATGTTAGTTGCACTTCCATTTAAATTATTATTATTTGTTTTAGTTGATGGTTGGAGTATGACAGTTGGATCTTTAGTAAGCACTTTTTCAGCAGGATAAAAAATGAACTTTGATGAAAATATTAGTATGTTAAGCATGGCTTTTTACCAGGTTTTGCTTGTTTCTGGGCCTATCTTAGCTTTAGCACTTGGTATAGGTCTTTTGATAGGTATTATTCAAGCTGCAACATCAATCAATGAAATGACACTTAGTTTTGTACCTAAAGTTATCGTTGTAATGTTAGGGATAGGTTTGTTGGGTAATTTTTTCATGATGGGACTTGTTGATTACTTTAATTTTATTTTTGATCAGGTTGCTGGTGTAGGACAAAATTAAATACGAAAGAAATTTATTATGAATGGGATAGAGTTTGCTTTACCAGGAGTTAATTTATTTAACTTATACCAATATATGGTAATTTTTTTTGTATCATCTTTGCGTATTTCTTCTTTTCTAATTAGTGCACCATTTTTTTCATTAGGTGGAATACCGTTACAAGTAAGAATAATTGTAAGTATAAGTTTAACTGCATTCTTATTTCCTGTTATTAAAGTGCCAGAAATTCAAAATATGCAAGGTTTCAATTTATTTTTACTTATTTTATCGGAAATAGGTATCGGACTTTCAGTAGGTTTGATTTTAAATATCATTTTTTCTGCAGCAGCAGTTGCTGGTGAGAAGATAGCATCTACAGCAGGATTATCAATGTCAAGCATGATTGATCCTCAATCTGGAGGGCAAACACTTGTTTTGAGTACAGTCTTAACTTTATTTCTTATATCTTGTTTTCTATCATTAGACGGTCATTTGTATTTACTAAAATTACTTATTGAAAGTTATGTCTATTTGCCAATTGGTCTAATCCTTGATTTTTCTGAGGTTAGCAATGTTGCTGTCAACACCTTTGGAGATATGTTATATTTAGCTGCTTTAATCAGTTTGCCAATTGTGGGTGGATTATTATTAATACAATGTTCAATTGGTATAATTACTAGATCTGCACCATCATTAAATCTATTTTCATTTGGTTTTCCAATTGCCCTCATAAGTGTTTTTATCTTTTTATATTTAGGGGTTGGACCAATTTCAAATGCTTTTTCTGATTTAACAGCTACGTCAATTAATTTAATTGATGAGGTTCTTCATACTTATAAAGAAGGAAATTAGTAATGGCTGAAGAAGATAATTCACAAGATAAAACCGAAGAACCTTCCCAAAGAAAATTAGATAAAGCTGCTGAGGACGGTCAGGTATTATCGTCTAAAGAAATGTTTGTGTTTACATCATTAATAATTGGTTTAATGGTTCTGTCTTCAATACCCTTTTTTGCTAGAGATTTTTTAGCAATTTGGAAGACATTTTTTTTATTTGATCTTGATTATATAACAAATGTTTCTCCAGCCTATGGTATGCATAAATTGATTAAATATGTAATTAATATAACTCTAATTGTTGGTGTTCCTTTAATATTAATTATTTTAATAACACAAATGGCTGTTGGAGGTATTAATTTTGCTCCAAAAGCTTTTCAATTCAAATCTAATAGGATTAACTTATTATCAGGTTTAAAAAGAATATTTTCTTCTAAAGGTCTGTTTGAACTTATCAAGTCTTTATTCAAAGTTGGATTATTAGGTGGAATTACATTCTTCGTAATTTATTATAATTTAAAAGATATAATAAATTTATCTGAACGTAATTTATATTCCGCTTTATCAAACCTACTTTACAACTTTCCTCAACTCACAATTGCTCTGTTAATTGTTCTTGGTTTCATAGCAATTTTTGATTTTATTTGGCAGAAATACCAACATGTAGAAAAATTAAAAATGACAATTAAAGAAGTAAAAGATGAACATAAAGATACGGATGGATCGCCAGAGGTTAAACAAAAAATTAGAAAATTACAAAATGAGATTGCCAATAGAGCTGCTACTCAATCTGCTGCTCTTGATGATGTAAAAGATGCATCTGCTGTAATCACAAACCCAACTCATTTTGCAGTTGCAATAAAATATGAAGTTGGTTCAGAAGGTGCTCCAATAATTTTAGCAATGGGAAGAGGAATGATAGCAGAAAAAATAATAAAATTAGCTGATGAAAATAAAGTTACAGTATTTCAAAGCCCTTTACTTGCTAGGGCACTTTATTTTACAGGAGAAATAGGAAAAGAAATTTCTGAAAATTTATATTCTGCTGTTGCATCTGTATTAGCTTATATCTTTAAAATTGAAAGAGGAGAGGAAACTGATTATCCTGAATTTGAGATACCTGAAAATATGAGTTTTGATGAATATGGAAAAACAATTAAATAAATCTTTGTTGATAATATGAAAAAAAGAAAAACATTTGGACAAATAATTATTACTGCGATGTTTATTTGGTCTGCTCTTTTATGTCATTTTGAAGCAAGTACTCTTCGTGAAGAAGGTGATTTTTCAAATGCTGCTTTATATTGGTTTTTTGGTTTTACAGCAGTTTTAGGGGCCTTTAGATTTAAAATTGCTGAATTAATATATGGAATAATTGAATTCAAAAATAAATATAAAAATAGAAAATAAAGTTATTAACCATGATTAAAAACATTAAAAGTGATAAAAAAAAAGTAACTTGCCATGGATGTAACTATTTCTTCATTACTCATAGAAAACAAAGGCCCTGGGGATGTAAAAAGTTTGGTTTTATTTCTAAATTTATACCATCATTGGAAGTGTTTAGTACAACTGGTATGGAATGTGCATATAAAAAAGATAAGAATTTATAATTTTATGTTTGTTTAGTTTAAAACTATAGGAAAAATAAAATGGATACTAAAATGGAAGCTGTTCAAGAAAGCATCAAATTAGCTTTAGACGCAGCAGATGCAGCAACTGATGTAACATCAGAATACAATAAAGTTAAAAAAGCGCATGAAAAATTGGAGGCTAAAGTGAAACAAATCCATAAATATACCACAATTGTATTTTTATCATCTATTATATCAGGTTTGGTAGTTATAGTCGTTAGTGCCTTTTTATTTATGCAATCCTCTGATAAATTGACAAATATGACAGAAACAAGTAGGGAGGCGTTAGTTGTGTTTGCAGAGAATGTTGATGGGGTTAACGCTTCTTTGAAAAATCTAGATACGGCTATAAAAAAACAAGGAGATTTACTCGAGATTAATAAGAAATTAGTTGCTAGCCTTGATAAAATTGAAAAAAGAGTTCAAACATCTAACGAAAATACAGTTGCTGAATTACAGTTAATTACAAACACTCTTGTAAATGAATTGAACAAAAACTCTCAAGCAAGTATAGAAAATAATAACAAACTTGTTTCAAATATAGAAAAGTTAAATAAATCTAATAACAAATCTATTTCTAAGGCTATTCAACAAATCAGTAATAAAGCTATCTACAAGAAAATTGTAGCAAACCAAGCAATTCAAGCACAACAAATTTCAAAGCTTTTAAAACAAAACAATAATGTATTGAGTAAGATTGCAGATAAAACTAGTAGAATTAAATACCCATAATTTAACCTTGTACTTGTAGTGGGTTTAGTAAAATGAACGAAGAAATTGTAACTGAAAAATCTTTTTTACAGATAAAATCAATAAGAACATCTTCAAATGCATTTATTATGAAGCTTAAAGAGGGTGATGTTATCATAGCACTTGATGGTGAAATGGTTCATAAAAGTTATGAAGAACTATCTAAGGAATTATCTCAAATAAAAGAAAAAAAAATAATTACTCTATTTAGAGATGGAGTTTTTTTTAATACGTTTATTTATGGTTCTTTAGGAGTAATTTGTGAAAACATAACAGCTGAAAAAATACCAGAATTAGAAATTTCAAATATAAATGAACATTTTCAAAAAGATGAATTTTATCTTTTATATGAAATTTATAAAAAACCTGGAAAATTTTCAATATTACTAAATACAATGCCTTCAATTCTTGCAAGTATTGCTCCACCTTTGTGGATGTTACAAAACAGGTTGTGGAACTTGTTTTTTATTACCATGGTCTTTTATATCATGCTATTTATAATTTCACCGTGGTTATTTTTTATAGGTTGGATATTAAAATCTTGGTATGTAGGTAATAGTCAGGTAGAACTTCTACGATTTTTTTATAGGCTAAACAATTATAGATTAAGTTTGAGTTTTTGTGCTCTAAGCGATAAAGAAGCTCAAGAAATTGCTAGAAAATTTGATGAAAAAATTGATTTTCATTTCTCTTATTTAGAGCCAGTATTAATTGAAGATTAATCAAACTTAAATCAAATTAAATCAATTACTTCACCTTTATAAATTTTATTTGAAAAAATAATATCTTTTATTTTTTCTGCAACCTCCTTTGGCTTTTGAAGGTTTTTAATATTTTCACCAGGCATTGCCTGTTTTCTCATCTTAGTATTTGTCTTTCCAGGATTTATTATTGAAATTGACAAATCATTGTTTTTATTCTCCATAGACCATATTTTGACCATATGTTGAAGTGATGCCTTAGATACAGCATATGCACCCCAGAAAGGTCTTACTTCAATAGCTACTGTTGAAGATAGAAAACAAGCTTTAGGTTGATCACTATTTTTTAATAGTGGCTCTAAAGATCGAATTAGTCTGTGATTGCTTACTAAATTTACGTTAAGTACTTCAATGAACTCATCATTACTTTGATGATGTATAGGTCCTAGAGTTCCTAGAATTGCGGCATTTGATATCAATAAATCTAATTTTTTCCATCTTTTAAATATTTCTAAACCCAATTTATCAATACCAATAAAATCATTCATATCGAGTTTAACTAAAGTACATGAACCACCATTATCAACAATTGTTTTTTCGGTTTTTTCAAGACTAGATAAAGTTTTTCCGGTAATAATTGTATGGTAATCATGTTTTGCAAGTAAAATGGCTGTTTCAGCTCCAATGCCACTTCCTGCTCCTGTAATAAGAGCAATTTTTTTATTATAATTCATTCGTTTATCTATTAAGTTTTAGAATTTCAGTTACATCTATTGGGTATTCACCTGTAAAACAGTGATCAGTAAACTGAGGTGTATTAGAATCTCTTTTTTCACACCCCATTGCTTTGTAGGTACCGTTTAATGATAGAAAAAATAAAGAATTTGCTCCAACTATTTCTGTCATTTCTTTTATACTTGATTTATAAGCAATTAATTGATTATAGTTTGGTGTATCAATGCCATAAAAATCTGGATGTAAAATTGGAGGGCACGAGATACCCAAATGAACTTCCTTTGCTCCTGCTTCGTAAACCATCTTTACAATTTTACTTGCAGTAGTTCCTCTAACTATAGAGTCATCAATTAAAATAACTTTTTTATTTTCAATACATGATCTATTGACACTGTGTTTAAGCTTTACTCCAAATTGTCTAATGGTTTGGGAGGGCTCAATAAAAGTACGACCAACATAGTGACTTCTAATTATACCAAGTTCAAATGGGATTTTTGACTTTTGTGAAAATCCAATAGCCGCCGAAACTCCTGAATCTGGTATTGGGACAACTACATCTGCAATTATATTATTTTCAATAGCTAATTGTTCACCAAGAGCTTTTCTGTAAGTATAAACTGTTTTATTCCCTACTATACTATCAGGGCTTGCAAAATAAATTCTCTCAAATATACAAGGTCTTTCAGCAATTTTTTTAAAAGGTTTAATTGACTCCATTCCACTTTCGGTAATCACGACTATTTCACCGTTTTCTATATCACGTACATATTTCGCTCCAATCATATCTAAAGCACAGGTTTCTGAAGCTAGAACAGGAGAACCATTTTTATCACCCAGAACTAAAGGTCTAATCCCAAAAGGGTCTCTTACTCCAATAAGTTTTTTATTTGTTAAGATTACAAGTGAATATGCTCCTTGTATTTGACGGAGTGTATCAATTAGCTTATCAATTATTTTTTTCTTTTTTGATCGTGCAACTAATTGAAGAATAATTTCAGTATCAGATGAAGTTTGAAAAATAGAGCCACTTTCAACTAATTGTTTTTTAATTGAATAAGTATTTGTTAAATTTCCGTTATGTGCGCATGCAAATCCTCCAATAGCCAAATTTGCAAAAAAAGGTTGTAGATTTTCAGGTTTGGACTCACCAGTTGTAGAATATCTTACGTGGCCTATGGCTGTTTTTCCAGGAAGTTTAGACAAAATATCTTTATTGTTGAAATTATCTCCTACTAAACCTTGTTTACGTACTGAATGAAAAGCTTTTCCATCAAAGCTTACTATTCCTGCGCCTTCTTGGCCTCTATGTTGAAGTGAATGAAGCCCTAAAGTTGTTAGAACTGAGGCTTCTTTAGTCCCAAATATACCAAATACACCACATTCTTCTTTAAACTTATCATTTATTTTACAGTACATTATATTTTCCCAGAACTCTTTGTTTCACAATTCTTTTGCCTTATCATTATCAAATTTTAATTCTTTGTGATTAAAAAATTCTACCAACAATTCAGCAGAAAAATTTATGTATTTGAATGAGTATGCTTCAAGAAGTGTGTCAGGTAACTTTTTATCTTTACCTATTAAATATAAAAATCCCAAATACAACAAAATAATTAGTAAAAAACCTCTTAAGGCACCAAAAATAAACCCACAAATTTTGTCAAAAATTAAAACTCCATTTACATCAAATTTTGGGGATAACCAACTTGAGATAATACTAGATAAAATTAGAGTTCCCAAAAATGGAAAACCAAAAGCAAGAAAATCTACAACTAATTCTTGTGATATATGATCTAATAATTTTAATTTAAACTTTTCAAAGAAATTAAATGCTACAATCAAAGACAAAATCCAAGAAATAATACTAAATAATTCTTTAACAAATCCTCTTAAAGTAGCTACTATGCACGATGTAAGAATAACTCCAAAAACTATAATATCTATTATATTAAAATACAGATTATTAAAATATTCCATCAGTCTCTATTATCTTTATTAATTAATTCAACTAGATCACTCAAAACACTAAGGTTGTTATAACGCATATCTTCATTAATATTAACTTTTTGTTTAGTAGGAAGATTAATTTTATTGAAACCTAATTTAGATGCTTCTTTAATTCTTAATTCTGGCTGGTTAACTTTCCTAATTTCACCTGATAGACCAACCTCTCCAAAAAACACACTAGAAAAAGACAGGGGAATATTTTTAACAGAAGAAATTATAGCTGCCGCTACAGCTAAATCCGCAGCTGGTTCAAATAATTTTATACCTCCTGCTATATTCAAAAATATATCCATATTAGAGAGATGAATTTTACACCTTGCCTCTAAAACAGCACATAACATTGCTAGCCTTGATATATCCCAACCTACTATTACTCTTCTTGGTGTCGCTAATGTAGAATGAGTAACTAATGCCTGAATTTCCACTAAAATAGGTCTGGTGCCTTCTAATCCAGCAAAAATAGACGTTCCTGATATATTTTTTTGTCTATCTGATAAAAACATTGCGGATGGATTTACAATTTCTTTTAGACCATTGCTTAACATTTCGAATACACCGATTTCATTATTAGCCCCAAATCTATTTTTAAAACTTCTTAAAATCCTATATTGAAAATTATTATCGCCCTCAAAGTATAAGACAGTATCAACCATATGTTCTAAAACTTTTGGTCCAGCTATTGCTCCATCTTTTGTAAGATGACCTATTAAAATTAGCACCGTATTTGTTTTTTTTGCAGCTAATATTAATTCATGTGCACTAGCTCTTACTTGTGATACCGTTCCAGGAGAACTGTCCAATTGTGGCAAATACATAGTTTGTATAGAGTCAACTACTAATACACATCGTTTTTTTTCTGAATTTATTGTAATGGCAATGTCAGAGGCATTTGTGATTGAAGCAAATTCTATATCATTATTATTAACACCTAAACGATCGGCTCTCATTTTTATTTGAGATAAACTTTCTTCCCCAGAAACGTAGATACATTTTTCTTTTTGATCAGACAGTTTGCCTACGAGTTGTAATAATAAAGTAGACTTCCCAATACCAGGGTCTCCACCAATTAGAGTGACCGAGCCTGGAACAAATCCACCTCCAATAACTCTATCTAGTTCATTAAGATTAGTTTTAATTCTTGAATATTCGTAATTTACATCATTCAGCTTTTCAAAGTTTATTCTTTTTCCTTTTGATTTAGATAAAATACCAGAGGGTTTAGAATTATTCTCTTCAACTATTGTATTCCATTGATTACATTGTTCGCATTTACCTATCCATCTTGAGTAGATATTTCCACAAGATTGACAAATAAATTGTTTTTTTGGTTTAATCATTTAAAAAAAATTCAGAATTAATTGGTTTTATAAATTCTTGTATTTTTGTATTAGCTGAATTAAACATTTCTTTTGGTGTGCCTGACCATGAAATAGTTTGCTTATCTATTAATATCACTTTGTCAGCAATTCTACATACTGATGCCATATCATGAGTAATTGTAATTGCACTTCCACCAACTGTTCTCACTGCAGTTTTAATTAACTGATCAATTAAACTGCCTGTTACAGGGTCTAATCCAGAAGTAGGTTCATCAAATAATAAAATTTTTGGATTACCACAAATTGCTCTTGCTATAGCAACTCTTTTCTGCATTCCACCTGAAATTTCAGAAGGATATAAATCTAAAATTTCAGGTTGAAGTCCTAGTTGTTTGATTATTGAAAATGCTAATTTTTTACCTTGTTTGTTATTCATTTTTTCTTTGTTAGCCTTTTTAAAAATTATATTTTCCCAATTTTTAAGAGAATCAAATAAAGCTCCATGTTGAAAAGTAATTCCTAGATCTAGTAAAATTTTTTCTTTTAAATTTCTAGGTAAGTTTACCATTTCCGTATTATTAATTTCAATTGAACCTTTATCAGGTTGTAATATCCCAATTATATTTTTTAAAAGCACTGATTTTCCAGAACCAGATGCACCAATAATTGCTAAAGATTCTCCTTCAAATAATTGAAAATTAATATTTTTGAGGACAATATTATTATTAAAGCTTTTTGATAAATCACTTACTTTTATTACAATTTTTTTATTTTTTCTTTTTTCCATATTTAACCAAAAAATAATGCTGTTATAATATATGTACTTGTTAAAATCATCACAGACGAAATAACTACTGATGATGTTGTTGCAAATCCAACACCTTCAGCTCCTTTGCTTGCATTGTATCCAAAATAACAACTAACCATTGAAATTATCAAACCAAAAATAGCAGCTTTTACAGTCCCTTGTATAATGTCAACTAACTGCAAATATTCCATTGTTGCATATAGATATAGACTTGGATTAAAATTAAGTTTGTAAATAGCTATTACATAACCTCCTAAAATACCAATAGTATTTCCAATTAAAACTAAAAGAGGTACACAAATTAAGGACGCAATAATTTTAGGTGCTATTAAATATTGCATAGGTCTAGTACCTAATGTTCCTAACGCGTCTATTTGTTCTGTAACTCTCATTGTTGCTATTTCTGCAGCCATTTTTGCTCCTATACGACCTGCTACCATCAAACCTGTCAATACTGGTCCTAATTCTCTAGTTATTGAAGTTAAAACAATTCTTGCAACCGTGGATTCTGAATTAAAATCAGTAAAGCCGTTATAAGTCTGTAGTGCTAAAACCATACCTGAAAAAAAAGTAGTTAGACCAACAACAGGTAGTGAGAAATATCCGATATCTAGAATTTGTTGAAAAATCTTTTTAAAATACCAAGGTGGTTTAAATGTCCAATAGATAGCACTTCCAAAAAAAATAAAAAAA
>CEOK01042822.1_pt1 | contig 14063 bp, 14 predicted proteins | sample 427001 | NCBI WGS metagenome assembly CEOK01 (sample SAMEA2591108, study PRJEB7988) | marine metagenome | isolation source: saline water (ENVO:00002010), including | reverse complement strand
GTAATGATTGGTGGAATTTATGAGCAAACGTCAACAAAAGGTTCATCAAAGACACCTATCCTGAGTGACATTCCTGTATTTGGCAACTTATTTAAGAGTGTCACAAAAGATGATAAGCTTGATCGATTATTAATATTCATTGCACCTAGAATTTTATAAATGGCTGATATAATTTCAAATGATGCTGTAAGAGAAATCATTACTATTGCTTCGCAACAAGGAATTTTATCTCAAAAAGATGTAGATAATACCATAGCTCATAGCAATGAGACTGGTAAACCTATGTCTGCCATTCTTTTTGAGAGAAATCTGATGGATGAGCAGTCGCTTGCGAGCTTTATTGCTTCAAGTTACGGATTGCAATTAACTGAAATTGATCCAGAAGGAATAAATGAGGAGGCTGTAAAAAAACTAACTCCTGAATACATGGAAAGTAATATGATATTTCCATTTCAGGTAATCGGCTCGACACTCTCTATTGCAATTTGTGATCAGACAAAACTTTCTTATGAAAAGAATTTGAAAGTGATGACTGGCATGAATATTGACATGATACTGGTAACTCAATCCAATCTACAAAAATTATTTGAAAAAGCTGGAATGGCCACTGATGCAGGTGGTGAAGTTGTTGCTCTTGGATCTCTTAGAAAACAAAAAGAAGAAGTAGCTCCTGAAGTTGAAATTACAGAAAGAGATCGAACTGAGGCAGAGCAGTTTGTTACATCTATTTTGCTTGATGCATATAAAAGAAATGTCAGTGATATGCATATCGAGTCTTTTAGAACAAAAAAGCAATTAAGATTCAGAATTGATGGGGTTTTACAAGTTCAGGATCAGTATTCAGACGAAATTAATCAAAGATATTTAGCAACTGTATCTATTTTAAAACTTTTGTCTGGTGCACGAATTGAGGAAAAAAGAATGCCTCAGGATGGAGCAATTGCTTTCTCACATAATAAAATTGAGTTTGATCTTAGGGTATCGTTTTTACCAGTCCAAGGAGGACAAGAGAGAGTCGTTATGAGACTTTTAAGAAAAGATTCGATCAAATTAGACCTTGCAGATATGGGATTCAAACCAGATGAGTTAGAAAAAATTAATGACGCTATCTATGCAACCCAAGGACTTGTTCTTGTAACTGGCCCAACTGGTAGTGGTAAAACAACAACGCTGTATTCAATTTTAAGTGAATTAAATGATCCAAAAAGAAATATTCTTACAGCGGAAGATCCAATAGAGTATGAGCTTGAAGGCATTGGACAATCACAAATGAAAAGTGAAATTAATTATACCTTTGCTAAAGCACTTAGAACATTTCTCAGACAAGACCCTGAAGTAATACTGGTTGGAGAGATTAGGGATCAGGAAACTGGAAATATTGCAGTTGAGGCTGCATTAACTGGCCACTTAGTTTGCAGTACTCTGCATACTAATAGTTCAGTAGAAACAATCACTCGTTTGGTAAATATGGGAATCCCCAACTATCTTATATCTTCGTCGGTATCATTGGTTATCGGTCAAAGATTGGCAAGAAAAGTATGTCAAGAATGTAAAGTAGAAGATAAAAATGCTTCGCCAAAACTACTTAAACAAATGAAACTACCTTCAGATTTAAAATGCTTTGTTGGTAAAGGTTGTAAGGCTTGCAATAATTCTGGCTATAAAGGAAGACAAGGTATTTATGAAATACTTAAAGTTACTGAGGAATTACAAGATGGAATTTTAAAGAATTTAACAATACCTGAAATGGAAAAAGTTGCTAAAAAAGAAGGATTTCAATCAATGCAAGAAGTTGGCGCTGGATATATAAACGATGGAGTCTTATCGTTAGAAGAATACCAAAGAACATTATTTATTTCATAAAATTATGCCTGCTTACGATTATAAGGGAATTATTGGAGAAAAAAATACTTACACTGACGGTGTAATTGAAGCCATAAATGAAGATGAAGCAGCTTTTAGATTAAGAGAACAAAAGATAATTATTATTTCTTTGACTAAATCAAAGAAAAAGTCAGCTAATGATAAAACAAAAAAGAAGAAAGATAACGACGGTGAAAGTCTCTTATCAAAAATACCATTTATCGGTGGGGGATCAGTCAAGCCTCAAGAAGTAATGCTTTTCTCAAAAAAGATTGCAACAATGATAAGGGCTGGACTACCAATTATTGACTCATTAGAAATGACTGAAAATCAGGTTGTCGACAAAAAAATGAAGAAAATTATTAGCGGAATTGTTCAAGATCTTAGAGGAGGTTTTGAACTTTCACAATGCTTTGCAAAACATCCAAAGGTTTTTGATAATATTTATATTAATATGATTAAAGCTGGTGAGGCCTCAGGTAAGCTTGATATCTTTTTTGATAAGCTTGTTGAGATCTTAGAAAAAAGGCAGAAATTAAAATCTCAAATTAAAAGTGCGCTGATGTATCCTGTAATAATTATGTGTATTGCCCTACTCATAACAGTGTTCCTGCTTTGGAAAGTTGTTCCTGTTTTTGAGGAAATGTATGGTGGTATGGGCGTTGAATTACCAGGTCCTACTAAAGCAATAATTGCAGCCAGTGAGTTTATTCAGGGATGGGGAGGCTTAATATCTTTACTTTCAATCATTGGGTTCGTGATGATATTTAGATTTATGATGGGCGCTTCAGCAGGATTTAAAAAATCTGTCGATGGAATGTCTCTTAAACTTCCGATATTTGGTCCAGTTCTAGCACAGTCAACAATCTCTCGTATTGCATTAATTAAAGCTAATTTATTTGCAGCAGGTGTGGATGTATTGGAGATTTTGGATATTGCGACTTCGTCAACATCTAATACGTTGTATATTGAAGCATTAGAAAGAGTAAAACGAGGAGTTTTTTCTGGAGAAGACATGTCAAAATTATGCGCTAATGAGAAAATGTTTCCAGATACTTATTCTCAATTAATAGCAGTTGGAGAACGAACTGGTAATCTAGAAGAAATGTTTACGTCAATTGCTAATTACTATGAAGAAGAATTTGATAATGTTGTTGGAAATATTTCTACAATGATAGAACCATTATCAATGGTTATAATAGGCGGAATTGTAGGCGTGCTACTGATTGCAATGTATCTTCCTATATTTAATGCTGGTTCAGCTATTGGCTAATTTTAGCGAACTTCGGTACTTTGGTTTTTTTGACTCTTTTTCAATTACAAAAGAATACTGTTTAATAAAAGACTCACCGATTGGATGAGGTGGTAATTTATTAAAATTCTGCAACTCTATATTTTTTAAAATCTGAGTAGGAATATTAGTATTTTGTGCAATGACTTTAAGGTCAAGTGATATACTTTTTCGAAGAGCAGTAAGTTCTTCAATTTTTTTTGACAAATCAGTCTTATCTTGCATCATAATAAAAATTATTTCCGTTAGTATGCGAGCACGTTAGTGCTCGCATTGGGCTTAGATGATTGTTACATATCCACAGAATAATGAAATATATTTTTTACCCAAATTGAGTTTTTTAATTTACAAATTACCCAAAATAGGTTTTATTATGGAAATATGATAAGAAACAAAGACATAGCAGGTATAGAAAAAAAGTTATATAGTTTGCCGCGAGATAAAGTTCATAAATTACTATTGCTTCATTTATCAGGATTTAGTGACTTTTTTTTAAATATTGCCAGTTACGGAGATGAAGTTGAAAAAACTTTAGGAGCTCGAGTTGGTGCTAAAACATTGGCACCACTAAGCTTTATAATTTTGAATACTATAATCTATACTTATTTTAATAAGAATGCACCCTATCATAAAGATATTCTCAAATTAAATTTACCTATAAATGAGTTTATAAATCATCCATTACTTAAATTTGAATTTACAAATAACTCTCAAAGATTTTCCAAAAATACGATTGAATGCATCGCGTATAATACCAATTATCCAAAAGAAACGGTGAGGCGACAATTAAAACCATGGCTTAAAATCGACGCAGTTTTAAAAAATAAAAAAATGGGTTATTACGCTCCATTTGAAATTATATTTGAAACTGACTTATTTAAGAAAACCCATTACTGGATTGCTGAAAAGATGGGTAAAAACTGGTCAGACTTATTAACTAGTTTACACGACTTGAACTTCCTTGGTAAATCGTACTCAATAAATACTAAAAAACTCAAAGATAGAGATAAAAAAAACTATTTCAAAATCTGGGTGATGCTACATTGGTATTGGTCTCTATGTTTTAGATATATTGATAAATCACCATTAAACTATAACGAATGCTGTGTTCTTTCTTCATCTCTGTTTTTTAATAAGGAGTTTAAAAATAAAATGTCTTCTAAAAATATAAATTTTTATTATGAAGGAGTGATAAAACCTGTAAATCTTAATTCAATTGCAGAATCATCTCTTATCCCAAGAGAGAGCGTTAGAAGAATAGTTAACTCATTGATAAGTAAAAATATACTCAGAAAAGATAAAAATAAGATTTATGTAACTGAATTTGTTACTAATCCAAAGTTTTTAGTAACAAGTAATGATGATACACTTAGAAATATGCTTCATGATACATTAATAATTATTGTTAATATGTTTAATCCAGACTGATCATGAAATTATCTTTAATCTTCCTCTCTATTAAAAATGTTCCAAAAACAAATTGGAGTTCGGATACACCTCTTAATTTTAAACCTAAACTAAAAACATTTATCTTACTTTGCTTAGGACTAAGTCTATTTGGTTTTGGAGAGTCACTTTTAATACACTCTACAATTGGTGTAAGTCCATGGACAGTATTAGCGGAAGGAATTTCACTAAAATTACATTGGAGCGTTGGGTTTGCCACTTTTATTGTTAGTGTGATGGTTCTCTCTTCATGGATATTTTTAAAACAAAAGCCTGGATTAGGAACATTGCTAAATATCATTATTATTGCTGGAACGATTGATTTATCTCTATTTTTATTTGATTTTTCAACTAATAACTTGCTGCTAAATGTTCTTACTGGAATTTTGGGAGTCTTATTTGTTGGGCTTGGCAGTGGTATTTATTTAATTGCAAACTTAGGACCTGGTCCGCGAGACGGTCTTATGACTGGCTTACAGCGTATTACAAAATTTCCGATTGCCTGGGTCAGAGCCTCAATTGAGATATCTGTTGTAATCCTTGGATGGATACTTGGTGGAACCGTAGGAATAGGAACACTTATTTTTGCCTTTGGTATTGGACCAGCTGTCGCGTTAGGTCTTTATTTAATTAACGAAATATCATTGAAGCCTGAAAAATAAATATGGAGCCTATTAATGACACAAATTGTGAATGGCTTGATGGGATTAAAAAACGAAATCAAGCTGAAAGAATAAAGTGATACTTAATTTTTAATATTATATCCTTTTTTAATAACTACGGTAACTCCAGCAATGCATACTATTAAAAAGACTACAAGTGAGGTGACACTAATCCATATATTGAAATCTGAAATACCATAAAACGACCATCTCATTCCATTAATCAAATAAACAACTGGGTTAAAATAACTAATTTTTTGCCAAAATTCAGGCAGCATATCAATTGAGTAAAGACTACCACCAAGAAAAACTAAAGGTGTAATAATAATTAATGGAACAACCTGTAATTGCTCAAAATTTTCACTCATAATTCCAATTAAGAATCCAAATAGACTAAATGTTAAACAAGTCAAAATTAATAAAAATGCCATTAATAAAGGATATTGAACATGCATTTCTACAAAAAAGCTCGCAGTAATAAGTATTATTATTCCAACTATAAGAGACTTTGAGGCGCTAGCACCTACGAAACCAATTATAATTTCAAGTGATGAAATGGGAGCAGCCAAGACCTCATATATTGAACCTGTAAATTTAGGAAAAAAAATTCCAAATGCTGAATTTGAAATACTCTGAGTTAGAAGTGTCAGCATAAGTAATCCTGGAACAATAAATGAACCATAGGTAACACCATCAATTTGAGGGATCATCCCACCAATCACAGATCCAAACACAATAAAATATAATGAAGTTGAAATAACTGGTGATAAGATGCTTTGGAATAGTGTTCTTCGCATCCTATCCATCTCATGAAGATATATGGCTCTTATTGCATAAAAATTCATTTTTCATCTTTCTGAACAAGTTCAACAAAAATATTTTCTAATGAACTTTGTTCTGTCTTAATATCTTTTAGTCTAAGGCCAGTTTCTTTTACGTCTTGTAATAATGAAGTTATTCCAGTTTGTGTACTTTGAGTATCATATGAATAAGATACAGAAAGTCCTTCATTATTTAATTCTAGATTATACTTATCAAGCGATGTAGGAATTGAATTAATTTTTTCGTGAAAATCAATTGTCATTTTCTTTTTTCCCATACTTTTGATTAACTCAGCTGTATCGTTAACTACAATCATTTCACCATTATTAATGACTCCTACTCGATCAGCAATAGCTTCTGCTTCCTCTATGTAATGAGTAGTGAGTATAATTGTTACACCCGTTGCTCTCAAAGATTCAACAACCATCCACATATCCTGTCTTAATTCAACATCAACACCTGCTGTGGGCTCATCTAAAAATAGAATAGAGGGTTCATGAGAAAGAGCTTTTGCAATAAGAACTCTTCTTTTCATACCACCAGATAGCTCGTTTATACGTGAGTCTTTTTTGTCCCAAAGACTTAGTTCCTTTAATATTTTTTCAATGTGCTTATGATTTGGTGCTTTTCCATAAAGACCCCTTGTATAACAAACATTGCTATATACATTTTCAAATTGTTCGAGAGTTAGCTCTTGAGGAACTAATCCAATTTGAGATCTAGTTAATCGATAGTCATCAATAATGTCACTACCATTTACTAAAACAGTTCCATCTGTCGGTGTAACAATTCCACAAATAATGCTTATTAATGTCGTTTTACCTGCACCATTTGGACCTAGTAATGCAAAGATTTCTCCCTTATTAATATCTAAATCAATATTATTTAGAGCTTTAAAATCATTTAAATATACTTTTGATAAGTTTTTTATTGATATAAGAGAACTCATTGTGGTTCTTATATCAATATTTTTAAAATTGTCTCTAAAAGTCTGATCTAATCAGGTTTTTTTTCTGTAAGTATTAATAAAACTTTACTATCAGAATTTATTTCACAACTATTATTTTTGATGCATTTAAGCAAACCAGCATATCCTGCTCCACCTGACTCTGAGGTCTTTAGTCCATTTTCCTCAAGTTCTGTCAAACAATCAGTTGCCTCATCATCAGTTATAGTCATAAAATAATTAGACGTTTGTGCTAATGATGATAGAGCCCCTAGTGAAGCAACCTTACAATCTAACCTTCCCATATTTGAAACTTCACCAGGTGATTCAACTGGCTTACCTGCTTCAATAGAGGCTTGGAGAACTCTGCCCTCAGTAGGTTCGACTATGACTATTTTAGGTTCATTTCCATAATATTTACGAGCGCACGCAGCGACAGATGCTGGATAACCACCTATTCCTCCCTGAAGAAAAATATGTGTTGGAGTTTCAGGACATTGTTCAAAAGCCTCTGATGCCATGACCAAATATCCTGCCATTACATCTATTCCAGCTGAATACCCTTCCCACGTCGAGTCAGATAAAAGAGTCCAATCATTTTCTTTAGATGCTTTTTCAGCAGCCGCCATACTCGCTTCATAATTTTTACCTTCTATAACTACTTCTGCTCCAAAAGTTCGTATATAATCTGCAAAGTTTGAAGGGACAGTTTTTGATAGATAAATAATTGCCTTAGCGCCAAATTGTTGAGCGCCAAAAGCTAGAGAAATTCCATGGTTGCCAGCACTAGCGGTTATAAATGTTCTACCTTTCAAAGATGATTTTAGATCCTCATCATTAAAATCAAAACCAATTTTGTCCACCGCCTCATGAGCCATAACATATGAAGCACCAATTGCCTTAAAACTTCCTATCCCAAGGCGATTCCGTTCATCTTTAAACCAGAGAGATTTAACTCCTATTTTTTTAGCAAGTTCAGAGTCAACTAAAGGTGATACTTCTGGCTTAAGACAAGCTTTTACAACTTTACGAACAGTGTCAACATCAGTTCGTACAATCATATTTTTATCTTTTAATATTGGATCATCTGGAAAACCATTTCCAAAATAAGAATTTTTTACAAATGTATTCATGCTTTACCTTTTTTTAAACTATTTCAATTTAATGAGCAATTACAATATTTTGTATCCAAAGTCTCTCACAAACTATCCGTTAAGAGACTTTAGATATTTTTGATTAAATTTTATTTGGATGTTTAACAGTAATGTGTTTTAGAACTTTTCCTTTGTTAGGTCCTTCTTTAACTGTATATCCAGATGTACCATTGCCATTCGTATTAACAGAATTAATAAGGACATGATTCATCATCCTTTCACGCTTTTGCTTGGCTTGGCTTTGGCTAAAACGCGACAGGACTGCATGCATTCTTTGCATCATACAACTCCCCCTTAATTAGTTGTTTTAACCTACTTTTAACCGATGTAGATCGGCCACTTTTTAACCATGTGAAATGGTATAAAAATTATACATAATTCGTTTTATTTTAACAACAATGTCAGATTTAAATTTATTGAATTAAATCAATAAGATATATAATCTAAATTATATGTCATTTAACTTTAAATTAATCAAACCTAATTTCTTCAAAGCAAATCTTGGCCTAATTGTTTTAAAATCAGATGAAACAATAGAGCATGAGTTTCGATCAATTCTAGATCCTGAAGTATCCTTACTGCATTCACGAATACCATGTCATCTCCAAGTAACACCGGAAACATTATCAAAAATGGAAATTGATATCCCTACTGCAGCTGAGCTTTTACCATCATCAGTAAATTATAATGTAATTGGATATGCGTGCACCTCTGCATCTACTATTATTGGGACAAAAAAAGTTCAGTCACTGATTCAATCTAAACATTCAAATACCAATGTAACAGATCCAATTGACTCTGTTAAAAAAGCTTTAAAAAAACTTAATTGTAAAAAAATTTCATTTGTTTCACCTTATTCATCAATAGTAACTGATGTTTTAAAAAATTATATGGAGGCTCAAGGATTTAAAATAACAAATCTAATATGCTTTGAGGAAGATAATGATTCAGTCGTTGCTAGAATTTCTGAGGAAGATACGTTACGCGCAATTATTGAAATTAATAATTCTGAAAGTGAAGCTATTTTTGCATCTTGTACAAATTTAAAAACATTTAATATTATTAATGAAGCAGAGAGTATAATTAAAAAGCCAGTTATTTCTTCTAACTTGGCATTAGCTTGGAATATGCTAGATATTTCTGGCATAAAAATTACCAATGCTCCAGGAGCTTTGTTTAATTAGTTATTATTATGGATTGGGTCATAGTATTAAGAAGTCCACTATTAACAAATTTCTTTCAATATATTACATGGCTAGGTTACAGCGATTTTTTATTCCTTTTTATTCCATTTTGCTATTGGTTTTGTGATAGAAAAGTGTACGGAGTTTTACCACAATTTGTCTTTATAAGTGCTTTGATCAACTCTTTTGCTAAATCTTTTTTTGAAGACCCTCGACCAGATAATGCTTTAAACATTGACCCTTGGCTTGATACTATCAATCCATCTTTTGGTTTTCCAAGTGGTCACGCTCAATTAGCGGTTGTTATCTGGGGGTTTATTTTTCTAAAAAGTAACAATATTTCAATCAAAACCATTGCTATGTTTCTCTTAGTTTCAATTTCATTAAGTAGAATATATTTAGGTGTTCACGATGTGACTGACGTCATAGGAGGTCTTATCCTAGGTGGTATTTCATTAATATTCTTAGAATTAATACTAAAAGGTAAGATTTATTTCTTAAATAAAGTAGAATTAAAATATCAAGGAATATTATATCTATCTTTATTAATGATTTTCTTGATTATTTGGCCTAACGAAGACACTTCTGTATTAATTGGATTAGGATTATTGATTATTGGTTTTTGGCTTGGCCAATATATAGATCAAAATTATTTCGAATTTTCTAATTCATTTAATTTTTTATTTAAATTTACATCATCAATAATTGCATTAATAGGCTTTATCGCTTTCGATCAAATGACTGAGAAGTTTTTAACTTTCTTTAGTACTAGTCATTTGATTGAAATAATAATCTCATCTTTTATTCTTGGGATATATATTTCGTTTATAAGTTTATTTATTTTAAAATATCTAAAACTTCAAAAAACAAATAATTAATTATTCATCTTCTTGTTGTAATTTATACACCCAATGTTACGCATATAAGTCCACCCATAAATATAATATATTATTGCTGAGAGTTAATTTGCTGTGTTTCAACTTTTATCTTAAGCTTTTCTGTTGAAGTTCCGAAGATTATTCCTTTAACAGGTGCAGCATAGTTTGCATCTAATCCTGAGGAAACTCGAATATATCTTTCATCTGGCGAACACCTATTTGTAGGATCAAAGCCAACCCAACCAAGATTTTGAAAATAAAGCTCTGCCCATGCATGGGTCGATTGAAACTCAGAACTATTCATATTGTTATGCATATAACCATTAATATATCTTGCAGGTATACCTAAAAATCTTGCTGCAGAAATCATTATATGGGCTTGGTCTTGGCATACTCCTTTTTTTTGCTTAAGTGCCTCTGCAGCAGTTGTAAAAGTATTTGTTGCATAAGGAATATACTGAACTAAGTTTGCAATATTTGAGAGTAATTCGTGACCTGTTTCAATCTTATCATCACTTTTAGTCTGACTTGAAAGAGCTAAATCTTTTATTTCTGTATCAGGCTCTGTCAAATTCGTATTTCTCAAATATGAATAAGGATTTGTTTTGTCAATTTCACTTGAATATATTCCATTAGTATCGAAAGTCTCTACTTCTCCAGAGACTAAAAATTCAATATTTGAAATATCATCATAATTTGAATAGGTATTAATAATATTTCCTGCAGAGTCTTTATAAGTTAATCCATTTATACCAATACTTCTTTGAACATCCCAAGATATTATTTTTAATCCATTATAGTTAGAAGGGGTAAGTCTTGTCGATTGAACCACACCAGAAATTTGTTCTGCATATTCATATTTTGTTTTATGTTTGACAGATAAAAACATAGTATTTTAAAAAAATTGCTTTTGTATATTTTGATCTAAATTATTAATATTCATGATAAAATCTCCAACATATTCATGAAGACCCTTATCAATTATTGACTCAATAGTATTACCCTGAACAGACTCATGAACATTTTTAAGACCATTATAAATATCAGAAACTTTTTCAGAGCTACATTTCAATCCATTAAGATGTGAAACAATTTTGTTAACACAAAAACTTAATGATCTTGAGCAATCATTGTTTAGAATGAAAAAATCAGCAATTTTTGAAGAAGTGATATCTCCATCATATGCCCAGCGAAATGCTCTAAAGGAAGATAGGGATCTTAATAAGACACTCCATTGTAAATTATCAAGATTGCCTCCAACATGAGTTGATGATGGAAGTAGAACATAATATTTCACATCTAGCAGTCTAGCCGAATTATCTGCTCTTTCTATAAATGAACCTAAGAATAAAAAATGATACCCATCATTTCTGAGTAAAGAACTTACGGCACCACGAAACATATTTACATTCTGAATTGTCCATTCAGTAAACCTCGGTATATCTGAAAGCGAATAATCTTCTTTTTTAAACTCTAATATTTCTCGGTATGTTTGATTTATAGCTAGCCATGCTTCACGCGTAAAAGATGTCCTAACTACAAGCGCATTATTTCTTGCATTTAATACACAATTAAATACTGATGAAGGATTATCTTTATCAAAAAATAGATAGTCCTGAACTTTACTTTGTTCAATCTTATCATACTTTGAAAGATAGCCTGACTTTACACCCGCGGCAGATAAGACAGATTCCCACTCACTATGAAAGCCTTTCATACTGGGAAAAAGTGACATTCGATATCCAACATCCAAAAGTCGAGCCATTGATTCGGCCCTTTCTAAATATCGGCTAATCCAGTATAGATTTTCAGCTGTTCTACTTAACATCAAATCAATCCGCCAAAACCCATGTATCCTTAACTCCTCCACCCTGAGATGAATTTACAATATAAGAGCCTTTCTCAAGTGCAACTCTTGTTAGTCCACCTGGGCAAAGCTGAGCATCCTTCCCAATCAGACAAAAAGGCCTCAAGTCGACACGTCGTCCCTCAACCTGATCATCCACAAATGTTGGTGCAGATGATAGATCTAATGTAGGTTGTGCAATATATCCTCTTGGATTACTTTTTATCTTATTAAAAAATAATTCAATTTCACTTTTGGATGATTTAGGTCCAATTAACATTCCATACCCTCCAGAGCCGTCAACCTCTTTTACAACTAATTTAGAAAGATTTTCTAAAACGTATTTTAGATCACTGGCATTTTCACATCTCCAAGTTTCAACATTATCTAAAATTGGCTCTTGACTTAAATAAAATCTTATCATTTCTGGAACATATACATATATCGCCTTATCATCAGCAATACCACTGCCAGGGGCTGACAAGATTGTAACACCTCCAGTTCTATAAACACTCATAATCCCTGGTATACCAATTAATGATTCTGGATTAAAAGAGAGTGGATCAAGAAAATTATCATCTATTCTTCTATAGACAATATCGACGCGTTTAGGACCACTCACAGTTTTCATATATAAGAATTCACCATCAACAAATAAGTCCTCAGCTTGTACCATTTCAATACCCATCTGATCAGATAAGAAGCTATGTTCATAATATGCGCTGTTCATTGGTCCAGGAGTTAATAATACAACAGTGGGTTCTGGATTTTCACATTTTGGGGGAGCTAGACTCATAAAAGTCTGCAGTAAACGAGTGGGGTAATCATCTATTGGAGATACACGATTAGCTTTGAATAAATCTGGAAACATACGCATCATTATTTCTCTATTCTCTAACATATATGAAACTCCAGATGGTGTTCTACAGTTATCTTCAAGAACATAGAATTCATCAGCACCTGTTCTAACTAAATCAACTCCTATTATTGGACTATAAATATTTCTCGGAGGATTGAAATTTGACATCGCTAATTCAAATGAAGGTTTTTTGTAAATAATTTCCTCTGGTATTATTCCAGCCTTTACTATTTCAGCTTTATTATAAATATCAGATAGAAATGCGTTAAGTGCTACAGATCTTTGCACAACACCTTTTTCAATTTTAGACCACTCCTTATTTGTAAAAACTCTTGGTATAAGATCAAATGGTATAATCCTCTCTTTTGCATTTTCATTGCCTATCGAAAATGTAATTCCGATATCTTTAAATTTGTTCTCTACTTCTAAATTTTTCTTTAACAAATGTGATTTGGGCATGTTGATAACCCATGAACTTACATTAGAGTAGTGATCTCTTACCTCTGATCCTAAATACATTTCATCAAACATAATTAGAGTTTAAGCAAAAAGATATTCATGATATTTAAGATTTTAAGGTCAATTTGGCAAAAGGAAGGTTGCCAATTTAGCAGATAAATAGAGGATTACTTTTTATTGAAATGAATGTACATAATTAATGAATTTTCTTTCTTATCCAGTCTTGAAATCGCTTTACCTCGTATTCTTCAGGCATTAAAACACCAGCTCTTATCCCTGGATTATAGATGCCTTTTTGGTTCAATTCACAAGCCTCTCCATCCTGCAACATAACCTTAATTGCAAAATCGATGACATTTTTTTTATCATATTTTTTATCATTATAGGTTGATTTTTCAAATAGCCACTCAGCAGATACCTGAGTATTTTCATGATCAATTGGCAATACACGAACAACTCTCACATGATCTACAAAAATTGCAAGAAACATAGATGGCCAATTTGTTATATAAATATGTCCCTGAAAATTTTTTTTATTTTTCAATTCTTTGATTATTTTTCCTTGAGCACTCCCGTTAAGCGACCAAGTTTCAGATCCCTTTCTTAAACCACCACTAAACTTAGGATCGTCGTTTCCTATTTTTTCTTCCCAA
>CEOK01156640.1_pt1 | contig 14065 bp, 12 predicted proteins | sample 427001 | NCBI WGS metagenome assembly CEOK01 (sample SAMEA2591108, study PRJEB7988) | marine metagenome | isolation source: saline water (ENVO:00002010), including | reverse complement strand
TCAAATGGATATTGAAAACTATTAGTTAAAGAGAAATTATCATTCCACATGTTACTCATATCAATTTCAGAAAAATCACTATTTACTGATATTTTAAATTTTTCAATTTGATCAACTCCCTCTTCAGGTAAAAACGAGCAAGTTACATATGCTAACTTACCTCCCGGTGCAACCATAGTTGATCCTTTTAATAGTAGTTCAGATTGAATATTAATTAATTCAGCTAATTTTTTTTTATTGAAATTAAATCTTGAGTCAGGACTTCTTGCCCATGTTCCAATGCCAGAGCATGGAGCATCTATGAGAACTAAGTCAAATTTTTTTTCTAAACCTTTTGTACTCCAATTTAAATCAACCACACGTGTTTCAACATTATGAACTCCTGCTCTTTTAAAACGTAATCTTGCCTGTTTTAATCTTTTTTGATTTATATCTAAAGATAAAATCCTTCCTTGATTTTTCATTATGTCTGCTAAAACGAGAGATTTACCACCAGCGCCTGCACATATGTCAGCAACTTGCATTCCTGGTTTTGCACCCAAAATCAATGCTGACAATTGAGATGCCTCTCCTTGAATTTCTATATTACCAGACTTATAGAGTCTATTTCCATTTATAGGAAATCGTTTGAGAAGCCTTATACCTAGCGGAGAATATTTACTAATTTTAAATGGTACATTAATTTCTTTTAACAAATCCAAAATTTCATCTCTAGTTTTATTTTTTAGTGTATTAATCCGTAGATCAACAAAAGATTCTTGGTTTAAAGATAAAGCAACATTTTTCCAATCAAACTTAAAATTTCTCTTTATGCTCGATAATAAAAATTCTGGAAGCTCATAATACACACATTCCGGCATTTCACTGTTAATAAATTTTTCGAAATTTAAATATTCTAAAAATTGTAAATTATCATCTTTAAAATTTTTATTTAATTTATTATTGAAAAAAAAAATTTTTTTTATTTTTGGTAAATCATTTTTGTAATCAACATTTAAAAAAAATAATTCTAAAATTATTTGTCTTTCAAAAGTAACTTTAAGATTATGATTTTTTAAATGCCAATTAATCTTATTACGATTTTTAATTAAGTTCCAAAAACACTTGGATATAAATTTTCTATCTTTTGACCCTATATTTTTATTAGATCTGAAATAATTTTGAATTAATTTACTAGCAATTTTAGATCCATGATCAAAAGATTTTAACAGCTCTAATACACATGAAAGTCTATCATAATCTAACATTAAGATGGTCTATAATTAGGTGCTTCACGAGTTATAGTAACATCGTGGACATGACTTTCTTTAAGCCCAGCATTACTTATTTTTTTAAACTTACAATTCTTTTGCATTTCATTAATGTCTTTATTCCCAGTGTAACCCATTGCTGATTTCAAACCACCAACTAATTGATGAATTACATTTCCAGCAGGTCCTTTATATGGAACCTGTCCTTCGATACCTTCAGGAACAAGTTTAAGATTTTCTATTTCTGCCTGAAAATATCTATCAGCTGAGCCTCTTGCCATTGCACCTAAACTACCCATACCTCTATATGACTTATAAGATCTACCTTGAAATAAAAATACTTCTCCAGGTGTTTCATCAGTTCCTGCAAGAAGAGAGCCTACCATAACGGCACTAGACCCTCCTGCTATGGCCTTCGCTATATCTCCAGAATATTTAATACCACCATCTGCAATAATTGGAACTGAGAATTTATTTGCAACTTCTACACAATCAATAATTGCAGATAATTGAGGAACGCCAACTCCAGCAACCATTCTTGTAGTACATATTGAACCGGGTCCAATTCCAACTTTAACACCATTCGCTCCAGCGTCTATTAGAGCTTTTGTTGCATCTCCAGTTGCAACATTTCCACCAATTAGAGCTACTTCTTTTGACATATTTGAAATTTTTGACACAGAATCTAAAACCATCTTACTATGACCATGAGCAGTATCAACAATCAAAACATCAACTCCTGCATCAATCAAAGCTTCTGCCCTTGAAAGCCCATCTTTCCCAACACCGGTAGCGGCCGCTACTCTTAACCGTCCTTGTTCATCTTTACATGCATCAGGGTGATTTTGAGATTTTTCCATATCTTTAACAGTTATTAATCCAACACAATATCCATCTTCATCAACAACCACTAATTTTTCAATACGATGTTGATGTAAAAGTTTTCTAGCCTCTTCTTTGCTAACACTTTCTTTTACAGTTATAACATTTTTAGTCATAAGAGCAGAAACTGTTTGATTTAAATCATTAGCAAATCTGACGTCTCGGTTTGTAAGAATACCAACTAATTTATTTTTAAGACCTTCAACGACTGGTATTCCACTTATTTTGTTTTTTTCCATGAGTTTGAAAGCATCCCCAAGGGATTGATCAGGCTTTATTGTAACTGGATTTACAACCATTCCTGCTTCAAATTTTTTTACTTTTTTAACTTCTGACGCTTGCTCTTTAATTGAAAAGTTTTTATGTAAAACTCCTATTCCACCTAATTGCGCCATAGTAATAGCTAATCTATGTTCAGTAACGGTATCCATTGCAGCAGATATTAGAGGTATGTTTAACTTTATATTTTTAGTAATGAAAGTACCTACATTGGCATCTGCTGGTCCAATCTTACTGTATGCAGGTTGTAGCAACACATCGTCGAAAGTGAAGGATTCTTCAATTATCATTATTTATACTCGGTATTGGATTTAAAATTTATATCTTAAAGTTTATATAAGTACTGTAGTAAATTTTGCAAAGTTTAATTCTTTTAATTTATTTTCCTTTAAAACCTAAAGCAATAACATATCCTTCAACTGATTCTTTTCGACTTGCATCAGGTTTGACGTGATGTACTTTAGAAAAGTTTTTTTGCATTAAATTTAAGGCTTCCTTTTCTGTTCCTCCTTTGAAACATTTAGCTAAAAAAACTCCATTCCTATTCAAATTCTCAATTGAAAAGTCTAAAGCAATTTCTAAAAGATGAGTGGTTCTTATATGATCGGTTTGTCTATGACCTGTTGTATTTGCTGCCATATCAGATAAAACAACATCTGGCTTCTGTCCCAATAATTCAATTAAATCATCACCAACTGTTTTATCATTGATATCTCCAATTATAGACTTACATCCAGAGATATCATCTGTTTTTAAAATATCTACTCCAATAACTTTTTCATTACCTGCAATTGAAGAAACTTTTTCAGATGCTATTTGTAGCCAACCACCTGGGGCACATCCTAAGTCAATTACTGAAAGTCCAGGAAGTAAAAAATTAAATTTATCATTTATTTGTAAAAGTTTAAAAGCAGCTCTTGATTTATATCCTCTTTTTTGTGTCTCTAAGACATATGGATCATTGAGCTGTCGACCTATCCACCTAGTACTAGAAGATTTTCTCTTTTTATCTTTTTTTATTTTATTTAGTAATCCTCTGGAGCTTCCAAATGAACCAGAATTATTTTTATTAGTCATTATGAATATCTTTTGCAGATTTAAAAAAACAGCTTTTTGCCCCTGTATGACAAGCAGAACCAGTTTGCTCTATTAAAGCGAGTATTGTGTCATTGTCACAATCTAATCTTAGCTCATGAAGTTTTTGAAAATGCCCACTAGTTTCACCTTTTTGCCAGAGCTTTTGCCTCGAACGAGAGAAGTAATACATATCTTTTGTATCAATTGTTTTTTTTAAAGCCTCTTCGTTCATCCAAGCTAACATTAAAATAACACCAGTATGAACACACTGAGATATTACAGGTATCAAACCATCTTTGTTGAAGTTTATATCTGAAATTTGAAAATTTTCAGTACTTGAAATTGTGTAATTATTGATCATTTAATATTTTCTTTTAAACTTTTTATAAAATTTGATAAATCATTACTTATTCCCATCATTGAAGGAACTATAATCAGCACAAGTAAAGCTGTGACACCAAGACCAAAGACAATTGTAGCAGCCATAGGTATTAAAAATTGTGCTTGTAAAGATTTTTCAAACATTAGTGCTGATAATCCACCAATGGTAGTTAAAGAAGTTAGTAAGACAGGTCTAAGTCTATCTACAACACCTGAAATTATTGCTTCGTTGATAATATTTTGATCATTAAAACTATTTTCAGTGTCATTAAGTAAATCATCAAATCTTCTTTCTATAGTAGATACTAAAATAATTGAGTTATTTACTACTATACCTGCTAAGGCTAGAAGAGCAAACATGGACAATATTGACATTGTTAATCCTAATATATAATGACCTAAAACAGCTCCAATAAAAGCAAACGGAATCATTATCATTATTGTTAGTGGTCTTGACCAAGATTTAAAAACCCACGCTAGTATAAAATAAATTAACATTAGTCCAACAATTGAACCAATTTTCATATCAGCAAAAGTCTCTTTCTGCTCTAAATCTTTACCATCAAACCTATAATTCAAATTATATTTCTTAGCAATTTCAGGCAATCCATTCTGCAAAAGAAATTGTCTAGCTTGAGAAGTATTCATAAGTTGAGGAAATAGGTCACCTGAAATTGTAACTTCACGAAAACCATTTTTTCTATTAATTGAAGCAAATGGTATCTTTTCGTTGATTGTTATTATTTCTTCAAGTTTAAAACTAGTGCCAATATTAGTTATAATCCTTAAATCATTAATCATATCAGTTTGTTTTTCATTTTTTATTAATTTCAAGCGAACTGCAACTTCTTCGTCAGCCTTTGGAAACTCAGATATAACAACCCCATTAATAGCAGACCTGACTTGTTCCCCTATTTCTGAAATTGACAAACCTAGCGACTGTCCTTTGTTATTTAGGCTTAAAATCCTCTCTTGCACACCAAATTCAAGATTATCGCTTAATGATGTTACTCCAGGAATTGTTCTAGCAATTTGAATTAATTCATCAGATGCCTTCTTCAAGTTTTCTAATTTTTCTCCTTGAAATCTTACATCAAGATCTCTTCCAGGAGGACCTCCACTAGGTGCTCTAATAGTTAACTTATCTAGTCCAGCAACAGGTTCAATATTATCTTTCCATGCCTTAATAAATTCTTTTGTTCTAACTTTTCTTTTATCAGCAGTTTTTAATTCAACAATCATAGATCCAAGTAAGTCACTTCCAATAGGACTTGGCCCAGCATCATTTGAAAAAGAAGTCCTATCTCCGATTGTAGACATTTTAAATTTTACTAGATTTTTAGAATAAGAAAACTGTTTTGATGTTTTTTCTAAACCAATTTCAATATTATCAAGCATTTCCACGGTATTAGTTTTTTTTGTTCCAGAATGCATTTTAAAGTTTGCAATTATGATATCTGCTTCAGGAGTAGGAAAGAAGCTAAAAAGCACTCTTCCACCTGACATCATTCCTACTGATACTAAAAACATACCAATAGCAACCATGAATGTTACATATCTGTGATTAAAAGTTAATTTAACAAATTTTCTAAAAAAGCCCTCTTGGAAATTGATAAATTTATTATCAAACCAAAATCTAAATTTTCCTGGTAAATTATTTTTATTATCAAAGTGAGCTAAATGAGCTGGTAAAACTAAAAAGCATTCAATTAAGCTAGCAACTAAAACAGCGCAAACCACCCAAGGGATAGCAGCAATTATTTCACCAATAACACCTTTGACCATAAAAAGAGGGATAAATGCAGCAACTGTCGTAAGCATTGCTGAAATTACTGGCATCGACATCCTTGATGCAGCTACTACGGGAGCTTGTGAGCTATCAAGTTTTCTTTTAGTTTTCAAATATGAGGTGTGTTCACCTACAACAATAGCATCATCTACTACTATACCAAGAGCCATTATTAAACCAAATAATGATATCATATTTATTGATTGCCCAGTTACTAACATAACTGCAAATGTAGCTAGAAACGCGATTGGAATACCTAATGCAACCCAAATTGCAGTATTACGACTTAAGAATAAAAAAAGTACAGCTAAAACTATGCAAAGACCACTTAACCCATTTTTGACTAGTAAAGAAATTCTTTCTTGAATAAGTTCTGCAGCTGTGTTGTAAGTTTCAATTTTTATATTGTTACCAAGTAAACTTTGAGAACTAGAAATTGCATTTTCTACATTTTTTGAAACCTCTATAGCATCACTCGTTTTACTTCTTCTTACCCACAACTCTACCGCAGGATTTCCATCTACAAATTTTAAAATACTACCTTTTTCAATACTATAAGTTATCTTTGCTAAGTCTTCGAGTAAAACCCTGCCACCGGAGCTAGAGCTCTTTAATTCTAATTTTTTAAAAGCATCAACTAGTCTTTTTTCGCCTTCTGTTCTAACTCTTAATGCACCATCAGCGTAACTCCCACCAGAAACATCTTGTGTTTCAGATTTTATTAAATTAGCAATTTGATTAAAAGATAATTTAAGTTTTGCTGTTTCTAATTGGGGTATTTCTATTAAAATTTCTTCTTTAGGAAGACCTAATATATCAACTTTATCAACACCTGAATTTAAAAGTAACTCTTTTAGATTTTTTGACTTTATTCTCAGTTCTGATAATGAAGCTTTTCCAGACAATACAATTCTAGTTACTGTGTCAAAAAATTCTCCAACAATAATTCTAGGTTTTTTGGACTTTTCAGGAAAATTTATTCTTGATACAGCCGTTTCAATATCTGTTCTTCCTTTTTGCATGTCATAACCATATTGAAACTCAACTTGTGTACGACCAAGGCCCTCAACAGATTTGGATGATACCTTTTTAACACCAGAAATTGGTCTCAGTTCTGGCTCTAATAATTGGATAATATTTTTGTCAATTTCTTCGGCAGTGGCACCTGGCCAATCAATTGTTACAGCTACAACTTCCACATCAAAATCAGGAAAAAATTGTTTGTTAAGTTTGCCTATAGATAACAAACCTATAATTATCATTAATAACATGATAATGTTTGCAGATGTTCGATGTTCTACAAAAAATTTTAAAAAACTTGACTCTTTAAACCTTACCAAAACTCTATCCTAATTAGAAATTACTTTAATTTAATATTTTTATTTTTTGATTATTGAGATTTTCTGGAATTCTTGTAGTGATGATATCATCATTTTCAGACAAATTTCCATCAACTAAAATATATCCAGATCCTTTGTAAATAAGTTTTATTTTTTTTGGCTTAGCAATGCCGTTTTCAACAATATAAACTTTATCAGTATACAAAGATGATTCAGGTAACTTAAAAATATTTTTAAAATCACCAACAGGATAGTCTACCCTTACAAATGTACCTAAAGGTATATAATTTTCTCTTTTTTCAAATTTATCAATTCTAGCAAATAACTTTCCACCACCCTCTTCTTCATTTGTTTTTCCGTCTGATCTTTCAATTATTCCTTTCATGGTTTTCAAAGATGTAGTTCCACCTTTCCATAAAACATCAATTGATTTTCCGATTAGATTATTTGAATTAGAATAGATCTTTGAAGGCACAACAAACTCAACTTCTAAATTTTCAGTAGAAAATATATTAGCTATTTTTTCATTATTATTTACAAATTGACCTTGATTTATTTTAACATTAAACAATCGACCATTAAAATGAGATTTCAAAACAGTATCTGACAAGTCTTCTTTTGCCCTGTCTAACATAGTCTTTGCTCTAATATAATCAGATCTAGTTTTTGAAAGAAGAATTAATTCGTTATCATATTTATTTTGAGAAACAACATTGTTTTTTAACATTGTTTTATATCTATTTACCTGTCTCTTTCGAATACTAAGTTGTTCAGCTAATTCTTTTGTTTCTGATGTTAGTTTTTCAATTTCTAGTAAAAATCTTCTTTGGTCTAGTTTTGCTAATATCTCTCCATTAGTTACATAGGATCCATTGAGAAATTTATCCGAGATAAAATTAACTCTACCTGACACCCCAAATCGAAGATCTCCACTTCTTGATGATATTATTTTACCATAAGCGTCTGAAGTTGGAGAATAATTATTTCTTTTTGGACTAATAATATTTACGTAAAAGGTTTTTTCTTCTGTTATTGATGGCTTTGCTTCGGGTCTAGTTGAGACTAAGTATTTATATAAAAATATACTTATTCCTAAAACCAAGAAAAACATCATTGTTTTAAAATTTAATATTTTAAATAACACTTTCATTTTCCTAATTAATATTCAATGGTTTGATAAATTTAAAAATTTTTAATCGTTTACATTATAAGTTAATATAATCCTAATTTTATTAATTCAGAATTTACCTCATCTGGTATTTCTTCGCTTCCATCGTCATTGGTATTTAAATCAGGTGGAATATCTTCTTCCATATAATATCTCCATCCCTGAAATGGTCTCATCGGTGTTGGTATTACTTTTATCAAATCTTTATCTAATATTATTTCACAACCTCTACTACCATCGCTTCTAATTACTGATGTTATATCCAAAATTTTTTGTCTTACCAAAACGTTTCTTTGAATAATCCAATACATTGAACCTGTTTTGATTAAATCTACTTTTTGTTTAGGCATGTTTCTTGTAGTATGTACAATAGCACCATAATTTTCAAATAGCATCTGTTGTCTTATTTTTAATCTTTCGATTGATTTTATTCCGACTGCAATTTTTTTTAAATTATAAGACAATGACTTAATCCAATTATAAAATAACTATAGCAGAAAGACCTAAAAAGGTAAAAAAACCAATTACATCTGTAGCGGTTGTTAAAAAAACAGAACTTGATATTGCTGGATCTATTTTGAACTTCTCTAATGTAAGTGGAATAATAGTCCCTAGAATACCTGCAAAGAGTAAATTAGCTACCATAGCTAAACCCATAATAATAGCTATTAATTCGTCATCAAACCATAAATAAGCCAACAGAGCTGACAATAAGGCAAATAATAATCCGTTTAAAAGACCTACCCAAGTTTCTTTGAGAACAAATTTTTGCAAATTAGTATAATTTAACTGTCGTGTTGCCAATGCTCTAACAGCTACAGTGACAGTTTGAGTACCTGCGTTTCCTCCCATAGAAGCAACTATCGGCATGAGGACTGCTAAAGCAACCAACTTTTCTATTTCTTCTTGAAACAATCCTATAACAGAAGAGGCAAGAATTGCTGTAAGCATATTAAGTATTAACCATGAAAAGCGACCTTTGACAGTTTCAATAAATGAAGAACTTATTGACAAGTCGCTTACTCCTGTCAAACCTTGAAGGTCTTCTTCGGCTTCTTCATTAATCACATCTACAATATCATCCACTATAATCACACCAAGAAGTCTGTTTATATTGTCAATAACAGGCATATCAACTAGTCCATATTGTTGAAATAACAATGCAACTTCTTCTTGATCAATTTGAACATTTACACTTCTTGGGCTGGTTGCCATCAAATCTTTTAATCTTACAGGTCTTTTTGCTGATAATAATTTAGATAATGATATTACACCTAATAATCTATGAGCAGGATCAACTACATAAATTGAATAAAAACTATCTTCTTCTTCTTGAGGCTTCGCTCTCATATGATCGATGGTCTGACCAACAGTCCAGTTACTGGGAAATGCAAGAAATTCTCTTTGCATCAATCTTCCAGCCGATTCTTCTGGAAATGAAAGAGCTTCCTCAACCAGTATTCTGTCAGCTTTAGGGAGTTGTTTAATAACTACCTTTCTTTCTTCTTCTTCAAGCTCTTGGAGAATATCAACTGCATCATCAGAATGTAAAACAGGTATAGCCCGTGCAAGAGCTCTTGGCCCAATTATGTCAATAACCTTTTCCTGAACATTTTGATCAAGATAAACCAAAACTTCTGGATCAAGTGCTTTTCCTAAAAGAGATATAGCCGTAACTAATTCATCACCAGTTAATCTTTCAAGCATATCAGCTTGATCAGCTGGATGAAGTGGAGAAATTAATTTTACTAATTCTTGCTTGTTATTGTTTTCTATTGAAATTGAAATTGCATTTTCAACTTCAGGAGTTAGACCATATAAACTTCTAAAGTTTGTTTCCGTTTTAGAAACATCTTCAATTTCTAAATCATTTTTATTTTCTTTTAGGTCCATAATTATACCTTAGTTAAAATTAATTTCATATAATTTAAGCCTCAACTAAATATAATTAAATTATTACTCGTCATCTATCTCTTGAAAAACTTCTCTGATTAATCTCAAAGATTCCAAACCTGCAGGCGCTCCACAATAAATTGTAATCTGTAGCACTACATCTCTTATTTGCAATCTTGTAAGTCCATTATTTATAGCACCTCTGACGTGCAGTTTAAATTCATGTGATCTATTTAAAGCAGCAATCATACCTAAATTCACTAGAGATCTATCTCTGTCTGATAAATTTTCCTTATTCCATACTTCTCCCCATGCATACTCAGTAACTAATTTTTGCATGTCAGCACCCAACTCGTCAGCTGAGGCAAGAGCCTTATCAACATACTCATCACCTAGAACTTTTCTTCTTTTCGCAATACCTTTTTTAAAAATTTCACTTTCCATAATAATACCTCTATAAAATTTGTTGACTTATTAAATTTAAACCACATAAGAAAAGAGCAGAATGGCTAATGTGATAAAATAATCTGTCAGATAATTTTTTATTCAACAACTTACCTAAATAAATACCAATTGGTAATATTGGCAAAACCACAATACTCAACATTATACTTGTAGAAGTAAATAGTTGAAGATCAAAGAAAAAAGGTAATTTTGCTAAATTTATTATTAAAAAATAAAAACTCATAGTCCCCACAAATAATTGTCTTTCAAGCCCCATTGGTAATAAAAAAATTTGAGCTGGAATACCTCCTGTTAAGGCTACAAAACTTGAAAAACCAGAAAAACCACACCAACCAATTGCTCTAGATAATGAAGATTTGATATTTTCTATTTTTTTTATTGTCTTATTGTGAAAAAAAATCCCCTTAAAATATCTAATTGACGTAATTAGAGCAAGTATTCCAATTAAAATTAAAATATATTTATCCTCTAGATACTCAAAACATATCCAACCTAGTACTTGACCTAGAAGCCCTCCAAGCACCATCAATTTTAAGATCTTTAATACAGGAAATTTTCTCCATGTGTATGCAACAAAAATATCTGTGATTAAATATAACGGTAACAAAATTGCGATCGCAAGTTTTGGTGGAAAAGCCAAAACCATCACAGGCAATCCCAAAGAACCTAAAGCCCCTCCAAATCCAGATTTTGATATTGCAACAAGAATAACTGAAAGAATTGCAATAGGTATTAAAATCTCTAATTGATTTATAAGTTTTAAATTATTTAATGTTTCTTCAATCAATTTATAATTCCACTTTGATTTATTTTTGATTTATAAGTATCAAGAATATAAAAACAAAGCATAATTTTAATTTATACTTTTTTGAGGAAATTTCATGTCTATTAGACCAATTATAAATGAAAAAATTTCAAGATCCGTTCTTGAAGGTGCAGGAGTCAGATTGAATAGAGCTTTTGGATTTGGAAATACAAGTGAGTTTGATCCATTTCTATTATTAGATGATTTCAGAAATAATGATCCTAGAGATTATCAAATGGGTTTTCCTTGGCATCCTCATAGAGGAATAGAAACCATAACTTATATTTTAAAGGGTTCTGTCGAACACAAAGATAGTTTAGGAAACTCAGGAGAATTATCTGATGGTGATGTTCAATGGATGACAGCTGGTTCAGGAATACTTCACCAGGAAATGCCTAAAGGCAATATTAAAGGTGAAATGCATGGTTTTCAATTGTGGGCAAACTTACCCTCAAGCCTTAAAATGACAAACCCAAATTATCAAGATATTAAATCAGGAGATATTAAAGTTATTAATGAAGATGATGGAACAATAATTAAAATTATAATTGGTGATTATAGAGGATATAGGGGTATAATCAAAGGAATAGCTTCTAACCCACAATATTTTGACATCTATGTACCTCCTAATAAAATGAAAAGTTTTCCAATTTCAACTTACGATAATTGTTTTGCTTATATTTTTGAGGGTGCAGCAAAGTTTGATTATTCTTCTGATCCTAAAGGAATAAAAATTGAGAAATCAATAAATAATAGCGAGTACACAATTAGAGATATGAGTGGTAACAAGACCTTAATTACTTTTGATAAGGGTAATGAAGTGAAACTTCTTTCAGGAAATAATGGTGTAAGATTTCTTTTAGTTTCTGGAAATCCAATTCAAGAACCTGTTGCTTGGCACGGACCAATTGTAATGAATACAAACGAAGAAATTGAGCAAGCTATTACCGAATTAAATAACGGAACTTTTATTAGGCAATAAAGGAGTATAAAAAATGAAAATAGCAGTAATTGGAGCTGGTGCAATGGGATCGATATATGCATCTTTTCTTTCCAAAAATAATAATGAAGTTTTAGTAATTGATATATGGGAAGAACATCTTGAAGCTATAAAAAATAATGGATTAAGAGTATCTGGTTTTAGTGGAGACAACGTTGTTAAAAATATTAATGTATCAAGCAATATTGAAGATGCAAAAGGGTATGAATTATTTATAATTGCAACAAAAGCTTCTGGTGTTGGCACAGTAGCGTCAAAGTTAAGTGAAATTACTAATGATGACACGTTAATTTTGACTATTCAAAATGGGCTTGGTGCAGGAGAAAGAATTGCTAAATATATGCCTACAAATAATATTCTTCTAGCTGTTGCCCAAGGCTTTGGGGCCGCAATGAAAGGTCCGGGACATGCACATCACAATAATATGAGTATGATTAGAATAGGTGAAATGAATGGAGGAATAACTCAAAGATTAGAAAAACTAGTAAAGGTATGGGGTGATGCTGGTTTTAATGCAAAGGCTTTTGAGGATATAGAACAATTAATATGGGAAAAGTTTATTTGTAATGTGGCATGGAGTGGTTCTTGCTCAATATTTAGAAAAACTCTCGGAGAGGTAATGAATAATGAACATATGTTTGATATAGCTAAAGGATGTGCATTAGAAGCAAGAAAAATGGGTGATTTGAAAAAAGTTAATTTCACGTTCGAAAATACAGTTGAGTATATTACAGAGTTTGGTAAAAAACTTCTTCACTCTAAACCTTCTATGCTTCAAGATATTGAAGCAAAAAAACTATGCGAAATTGATGCAATTAATGGGATGGTAGTTACCTTGGGAGAAGAAAATAATATTAAGACACCATATAATTCTGTTGTTACCTCATTGATTAAAGCACAAGAGCTAGAATATTAAAAAAAAGTAACTTTAATTGAATCTTGCTATAATTAGATATTTTAAATATAATTAGGTATTTATTAAGTTCATGAATGTATAAGCCGTGTTTTTTAATAAATTAATTATAAACAAGACACTCTTCATATTATTTATAAAGAGTTAAGAGAAGGAAAAAAAATGGCAACAGGAACAGTCAAATGGTTCAACCCAACTAAGGGTTATGGTTTCATTGAACCTGAAGGGGGAGATAAGGACGTATTTGTTCATATTAGCGCTGTGCAGGCTGCAGGAATGACTACACTTGAACCTGATCAAAAAATTGAATATGAACTTGAAGACGGCAAAGACGGTAAAGTTTCTGCTGGAAACCTAAAAGCTATCTAAAATTTTAATATAATTTTACTACTCATTTTAATATGATTAACAATGAATTGTACTAGTACATGAATACAAATTTACTTGCCAAATTACTCGTAAACACAAATGATTTAAATAACATGAAGTTATTTCTTAAAGCTATATTTACAAGTAAGGAATTAAAGGAGTTTGATAATCGTTTAAAAATATTTCAATTGCTAATGCAAGGAAAAAAACATAGAGAAATATCTGAAAATTTAAATGTAGGAATAGCTACGGTTACAAGAGGCTCTTTAGCATTTGAAAAAGAAGAAATTTTTAAAATGAAAACAAATATAATAGATATTTTAAGATCAAAAAATTCGATAATGACAAGTAAAAAAGAAGAAAAAAAAATTAATATTAATGGGAAACCTAAATATATTAATTTAGGCACCGATTATAATTTTTTTGAATTATTCCAAAAAATCCAATTAAATTT
>CEOK01088587.1_pt1 | contig 14068 bp, 10 predicted proteins | sample 427001 | NCBI WGS metagenome assembly CEOK01 (sample SAMEA2591108, study PRJEB7988) | marine metagenome | isolation source: saline water (ENVO:00002010), including | reverse complement strand
TTGATAAACAAATGCAACTTGTGCTTAAAAAACTAAAAATAATGTAAAAAGCTTGCTTGCCTAAACTGGTAATCAGCAATTCAGACGTTATATAATCATTAGGACGGCAAACATGTTGGCAAAACTTGAAAATTTATGGAAATTGTATGTATTTCCGGCCTTGAGCGACTTTGCGCGGCTGGTTTACAAACTTTTGGCTCCATTGCCTGAGAAGGCCAGGCTTCCGGTATCAATTATCGGCGGTTCTGTGCTGTTTTATGCCTTAATGGTGGTCACCAATCCAAAAACCAAGACATTTGAACCTCGTGAGGAAAGCTGGAATGTTACTGTCCATGAAGTGTCCTATGGACAGACCGTGCCGGAATTTACCTCTTTTGGGGAGGTAATGGCGGCCCGTAATATTTTCCTACGCGCCCTCGTCGCGGGTGAGGTCATCTCTGTTTCTGATGCTTTACATGAAGGTGCATTTATCAAAAAAGGGGCAGAACTCCTCAGCATTGATCCGTTTGAATATGAAAATGCACTGGGTGAGGCAAAAGCCCAACTCGTCAGTTCTCAAGCTTCTTTAAAAATGAGTCGTCAGGATTATGAACGTGCACAAAAGCTTTTTGAAAAAGGCACCGTTGCGCTGCGTTATCTTGATGAGAGAAAGACTGATTTAACGGTCAAAAAGGCTGCTGTAGATCGCCTTAAAATTGTTGTTCGCCGCGCCCAGAGAAATCTGGATAACACAAAAGTTGTGGCGCCGTTTGATGCTTATGTAAGTAATGTGACAGTGGATGAAGGGCGTCTTGTTAATCCCAATGATCATATTGCCAGATTGAGTGATGCATCGAGTTATGAAATTCGATTTAACCTTTCCGACAGTGAATATGGATCATTATTGTCGACCCAGTCAGATATTGTTGGTCAGCCTGTGTATGCGCTTTGGAAAATTGGAAACAAAGAATTGCCGTTTGAAGGCAAGGTAAAATATGTTGGTGCCACAATTGACACCTCAATTCGCGGTGTGGATGTTATTGCAGATGTCACCAGTGTTGGGACTGCACCCATCAGGGGCGGCGCTTTTGTTGAAGTGGTTATGCAAGGCAACACTTTTGATAACGTCGCGTCATTGCCTGAGGATGCCCTCTTTGAAAATAATGAGAATGGTGAGATTGTTTATGTCATCACAAACAACCGTCTTGAAGCACGACCCGTAAAGAGTGTTATGCGCGCCGGTGGGCGAGTTCTCATAACTGACGGGATAACACAGGGTGAGAAAGTTCTGACGACCAGATTTGAAGAAATCGCCGAGGGCGTTCTGGTTAATATTCCCTAATGTCTGATACGACCCCGCCTGAAACTCCATCAACCGCACAAGGTGAAAAAGATGGAAGCTATTCCCCTTTCACCTCGCTGGTCAGGTTTTTTATCTCCCATAAAAATGCGGCCCACTTGCTTATGTTGTCGATGATTATTTTCGGTTTTTTGGGATTGCGTGAACTGAACACTCAGTTTTTCCCCGATATTGAAATTGAAGTTGTCGGCGTCACCATTGTTTGGCCTGGCGCCAGTGCTGAGGATGTTGACATTAATATTGTTGAGCCGTTACAGGCTCAATTGAGGTATCTTGACGGTGTCGATGAGCTTGAATCGCGTGCGCGGTCCGGTGTTGCCAGTTTCAATCTTAATTATAAACGTGGTTTTGACATGTCTAAGGCGACAAATGATGTTGAAGCCGCGATTGGGCAAATCACCACTCTGCCAAAAGACATTGAAAGGCCGATTGTTCGCCAATATGTGAACTATGACCCGGTTGGCAATCTTCTCCTAAGCGGTGATTTTCCAGAGCAAGCACTTAAAAGTTATGCAATCAAGCTCAGAGACGGTCTGTTAGATGCAGGTGTCGACAAGGTTGATTTAGTTGGCATTAGAGATGAAGAAATCTGGATTGAGGTGCGGATCGACCAAATCCGTCGCTATGACCTCACCATTGACCATATCGCCAATGCCATTCGGGCCAGTTCACTTGATATGCCGGGCGGGTTATTGCGTGCCGAGACAGAAAAACAAATCAGGGCACGCGGTCTAAAGAAAACTGCCAGTGAAGTTGGTGAGATTGAAGTGCGCGCTTTGCCGGGCGGTGAACGAGTGCTGGTCAAAGATGTTGCACGGGTGACGGAGAGTTTTAACAGCGACCAGGCTTCAGGCTGGACCAATGGTAAGCGCGCAGTGCAAATCAAAGTCTTTCGTTCAGAAACGTCTGACTCACTGGATACACTTAAAATACTTCGTGACTACGGCATGAAAGCCGAAACGGAATTGCCTCAAGGCATGGAATTAAAAGTCTATGACACGCTTGCCGATAAAATTGCTCAACGTCTGGGTCTGTTGTTGCGTAATGGGCTTGGCGGCATGGTTCTGGTGCTAATCACCCTGTTTTTGTTTTTGAATGCGCGTATTGCATTTTGGGTCGCGTTGGGTGTTCCGATTTCTATTATGGCAACGCTTGGCTTGATGTGGCCGCTTGATCGCACCATGAACATGCTATCCATGTTTACCTTTATTATGACGCTGGGCATTATTGTGGATGATGCGATTGTGGTCGGGGAACATTCGGCAACTGTTTTCAAAAGAGGGACTACCCCTGATTATGCCGCTGAACGTGGGGCGTTGCGAATGTCTAAGCCGATTTTTGCCGCCGGTCTCACGACACTTGCCGCTTTCACACCGATACTGACACTTGACAATATTTTTGGTGATTTGACTCGGCCAATTCCTATTGTGGTATTTGCTGTTCTGGCAGCCAGTCTAGTTGAATGTTTCTTCATTCTGCCGTCGCACTTGAAGCATGCTTTGACTTACCCGGAAAAACCACCAACAGGCATTCGTAAACGTTTTCTCGAAAAGTTTGAAGAATTCCGTCACGGGCGCTTCAAGCAGTTAACCATATCGGCTTTTAAAAACCGCTATACAACACTGAGCATTGCTATTGCCTGTTTTATTGTTGCGATCTCTCTGTTTGCCGGCGGGCGGTTGCAATTTAGGTTTTTCCCGGCACCTGAAATGGAACGCATTGCGGCGCGCATAATTTTCCACGCCGGTACCCCGCGGGAAGTAACTAAGCAGGGGATGGAAGCCATTGAAGCGGCGCTCTATGAAACAGATAAACAACTACGCGACGAGGGGGAAACACTGATTAATGCGAGTTTCTCTAAGCTGGGTAGTCTGGGTTCCAGCTCCGGCAATCATCTGGCTTATATTGAAACCGAGTTGATTGCGTCGGAACTTCGTAGTGTTCGGACAAAAGAATTTATCAAAAAGTGGAAAGAAAATTTCCCCCCCATTGCCGGTATCCGATTCACGAGTGTGGAAGAGTTAAATGACGGCCCCGGTAGTTCGCCTATTGAAATTCGTTTGCAGGGGGACTCGCTTGATAGCCTGAAACTAGCCGCAGGAGAGGTGGTGAAAGATCTTGAGCTTTATCCACCAGTTATTTCACCCTATGAAAATCTGTTTTACGGGAAACAGGAATTGTTGATTGAAGTTAACCCGAATGGTGCGGCTTTGGGCTTTACCAATCAGATTGTCGGTCAACAACTCAGAAATGCTTATGAGGGTGCTATTGCTCGGCGCTTTGCCCGGGGGGATAATGAAGTCACCATTCGCGTTTTGCTGCCGCGTGATTATGGCAATCCGCAAAGTCTTGATGATTTCTTTCTTGCCGTGCCGGGAAGTGCACCTATCCGTTATGTGCCGTTCGCTCAAGTTGTTAATGTATCTGAGCAACCTGGTTTCAGTACTATCCGACGTGCCGGTGGCGCGAGGGAAGTTCTCATCCGAGCCGGTTTTGCTGATAATGCAGGTAATCCTGCGAATATAGTGACGGATTATACCCAGACCAAATTGCCGGCAATAAAAGAAAAATACAATGTTGAGCAAGTTGTTCGCGGCGAACAAGAAGATATGAAAGAGAGCTTCCAGCAACTCATTGTTGGTTTGTTTGTTGGACTGGGATTAATCTACATGGTGCTGGCACTGGTTTTCTCAAGCTACACAAAACCTCTGGTTATTATGTCAGTTATTCCTTTTGGTATGATTGGAGCGCTTGTCGGTCATTTTGTTCAGGGCTATGAGTTTAATTTCCTGAGCATGATCGCGTTGCTTGGCCTGTCGGGTATTCTTGTTAATAATTCCATTATTCTCATCAGCCGAATTGATGAACGTCAAGCCACCGGAGAAGATTTTGAGGAGTCGGTTATTAACGGCGTGAATGACCGTTTGCGGGCGGTCGTTTTGACGTCGCTTACGACTGTTCTTGGCCTTGCGCCGATGTTGTTTGAAACCAGTACTCAGGCGCAGTTTCTTTTACCCATGGTTATCACAATGGCATGGGGTCTTGCGTCATCGGCATTTTTGGTGCTTCTTCTCGTGCCGGCTATTCTGGGTATTCAGCGTGATATTCGAGAATATTTCCAACAGCGGAAGCAACGCAGTGCGCTGGCAGAATAAGTTGTGCCCGCGCACTCTAATCAGTTACGCCAGAACCGAGGCGTCAGCATCACCAATACACTGAAAAGCTCCAACCTACCAAGGAGCATTGCGAGACACAAAACCCATTTAGCGGCGACCGGAAGCTCTGAATAATTTCCCTGCGGGCCAATAACATCACCCATGCCCGGGCCGACATTCGCAATCCCTGCCGCTGCTGCGGAGAGAGCTGTCAAGGCATCTAAACCGAGCATACCTAATAGAAGAGCGATGAGACCAAACAGGGTGAAATATGTAAAGGCAAATGTAAGTACAGATGCGGTCACCGTATCCGGCAGAGCGTTGCCGTTATATTTCATGACAAACACACCATTGGGATAGGCCAGCTCCTGCACTTGACGACGGAGACTTTTGAGAACCACTTGAACACGGAACACCTTGAGGCCACATGAGGTCGAACCGGCGCACCCACCAATAAATAAAACAATAAACAGCAGGCAAATAGCAAAATTACCCCATTGGCCGTAATCGCTGGAGGCATAGCCGGTGCCCGTCAGCAATGATGTCGTGTTGAAAATTACTTCACGCAATGCCGTGGCGGCAGAGATATCTTGTGTGATCATGCGATACAGCCATAAGGTCGTGATGATGGTAACGAGCAAGGATAAGAACCCTCTTATTTGAGCATCCGTAAAAAGAGGCTCTCGATTGCCCTGTATGGCCCGCAGATATACGACAAATGGCAAGCTGGAAATTATCATGAAGAATACGGCGACAGACTCGATACCGAGATTATTAAAGTGTCCGAGGGAGTTGTCTGATGTTGAGAAACCGCCGGTAGAAATTGTTGTCATGGCATGTGTAATGGCATCAAACAGGCTCATCCCTGCCATGAGATAGGCAAAGGCACATAGAAAGGATATGAGCAGATAAATTTTTGCGATTGATCCGGCAACTTCAGTGGCGCGGGGTAATATTTTTTCGGAATTATCAGAGGACTCGAGCCTGAAAAGCTGCATACCCCCAACATTCAGCATGGGTAATACTGATATTGCCATGACGATAATCCCGATGCCGCCAAACCATTGCAACATGGCGCGCCATAATAAAATTTCCGGCGGTGTCGTATCCAGTCCGGTAATGATTGTTGCTCCGGTTGTTGTCAGACCTGACATGGCTTCAAAAAAACTATCTGTATAGGTCAGCCCTATAAGACTGAAACTTAGAGGTAATGCTGCAAATGCTGTGAGCGCCAACCATGAGAAACCGGTCAAAACAAAAGCCTGTTTAACTGTCAGTGGGCGCAATTCGCCGCGACTGGTCAAGATAAGCGCAACAGCAAAAAAACCTGTAATACAAGCACTGACGATAAAGCTTTGCCAATCTGGGCTGGTTTGAAAAATTCCCGTCACGGCAGGGACAAGCATGCCGACGGCAAGGCTGCCCAGCATCAGGCCAATAATAAACAATACGGTGCGAAACTCATTCATCAGTGAAGCGCGGTCTTTGCAAATGGGCTGACCAGAGAAAAGGCCGGTATTTCAGCATCAAAATCTCTGCCGCTTGCCGTTCGCATTAAATAATGACCACACATGAAACCGCTGGAAGTGGTGAGAGGGGTACCGGAGGAATAGGTATAATCCGCGCTCGGGAGAATTGTTGGCTGTTCGCCGACAACGCCGTCGCCCTTCACCTCTTGAAGGCGGCCCAGTGCATCCGTGATTTTCCAGTGACGGGCAAGTAGTTGAACCGTTTCATCACCTAAATTGACAATAGTTATTCTGTAGGCCCAGACATAATATCCTTCATCAGGGTCAGACTGGTCCTCGATAAAGCGGGTCTCCACAATAACTTTGATATTTTCTGTTATGGCTTCAAACATTTTCCCGACCGGTTAAGTGGCGCCATGAGAAGACGCATTTTATGAACCAAGTGACTCCAAGGCCTGTACAAAATCATCTATCAAATCTTGTGGGTCTTCTAACCCGACAGAAACACGTAGGGTTCCTGGTGTGATACCGATTTTAAGCCTTTCTTGCTCCTCAAGCTTCTGATGTGTCGTTGTCGACGGATGCGTGATAAGCGATTTAGCATCTCCGAGATTATTGGATATTTTAACAAGCTGCAAATTATTGGCGAGTTTAAAAGCGGCTTTTTGTCCACCTGACACCTCAAATGAAAACAGGCTACCGCCACGTTGCATTTGTTTTTTGGCCAATTCGAAGTGTGGATGACTTGGATTGCCCGGATAAACCAGCCGTGAAACTTTAGGATGGACACTAAGAGCTTCTGTTAGTTTTTCTGCGCGGTCACAATGTGCGTGGACGCGCAGTTCCATTGTTTCAAGAGATTTTAGCATCACCCATGCATTAAAAGGGCTGATAGATGGTCCTGTCTGGCGAATGAAATTGGCAAGATAATCATCAATCCAGTCCTTGCGCCCCAGCACAATACCGCCGAGACATCTTCCTTGTCCGTCAATATGTTTGGTTGCCGAGTAAATCACAATATCTGCGCCTAGCGTGAATGGGTTTTGCAAAACCGGGGTTGCAAATACATTATCAACCACCATTAACGAGTCGTGGCGATGCGCAATCTCTGAAATAGCCTCAATATCGAGGATATCCAACATCGGGTTTGTCGGGCTCTCCAGAAAAAAGATTTTTGTCTCGGGCAGGGCCGCGCGCTCCCATGCTGTTAAATCTGTGCCATCAATAAGTGTTGTTTTGATGCCGTAGCGCGGCAGCAATGTTTCGACAATATAACGGCATGACCCGAACAGCGCCTTAGCTGCAACAACATGATCACCGGCTTTTAAGTAACACAACATTGCGGCGGTGACGGCGGCCATGCCGGTGGCAGTCGCACGGGCGTCAATTTCAAAACCTGTTTCGGCGTTAAAGTCAGAACTTTCAAAAGCAATCATCCGCTTTTCAAAGCTCCGCACTGTCGGATTACCGAAACGGCTATATTGATAACCGTCATCCTCACCCAGAAAACGCGCTTGAGCTTGTTCAGCACTGTCATAGACATAGCCTGAGGTTAGAAATAATGCTTCTCCGGTTTCGCCATAGGCAGTGCGTGGCTCTGCTTCATGCACAAGATTTGTGCTTTTACGCCATTTGTTTTTATTTTTCTCTTTTGCCATCAGATACTTCCCGTTGACCTTTTTAAAAAAAAGGCCATTTATCAAAAAACCCGGCCAAGGGACCGGGGTGTCACCCGGTCCTTTTAGCCATTTATTTAACGTGGCTGCAAGCCGACCGGCTCAAATCACCACACCCAAGTGCGGAAAATGACGAAAAAAACTGTTTTCGTCAAGTGCACTGTTATCCACCGTGTATTTTAGCACAGCACTTGTTTTGAAAGCCGTCCAACCATTTAATAAGCACTGGCGAATCGATACCCGATTTTCAGGATTTAATATGCAACTGTTTCCAGAAGAAGAACAAACACCTGTGACAGCACCCGGGCAAACTCATGCGACAGGTATATTACCTGCTCATGGGATCCGTAACATGATACGCGACCAGCAAATTTGGGCCGTGAACGGGCAAAAATCCGGTGTTCTGGAAGACCAGATACAGCCGGCAAGTCTTGATTTGCGGCTGGGTGACACGGCCTATCGGATTCGGGCAAGCTTTCTGCCAGGTGTCTCTGGTCAGGTGATGCAAAAGCTGGAAATGCTGGCATTTCATAAAATTGATTTAACTGATGGTGCCGTGCTTGAAACCGGATGTGTGTATCTTGTGCCGCTGATGGAAGCACTTGCGTTGCCTGAGCGCACGGGCGGTTTTGCTAACCCAAAAAGTTCAACCGGCAGAATTGATGTTTTCACACGCGTGATTACCGATTTTGGTGTCGAATTTGATAAAGCCCCGCCCGGTTATAAAGGCCATCTTTACCTTGAAGTCAGCCCCCGAACTTTTCCTGTTTTGGTAAGGGCGGGGTCGCGGCTATCTCAAATTAGGTTTCGTCGCGGCAATCCGGCTCATTCGGATGCTGAAATTAAGCGTTTGCATCAGGAAAGCGCATTGGTTGACGGGCGTGCCAATATTGATGGCGGGCTGGCACTGTCGATTGATCTCGCCGGTGACAAGCAAACAGGGCTGATCGGTTATCGTGCGAAACGCCATGCCGGGCTGATTGATGTGGACCGGGTTAATGCTCTCCCGATGAATGAATATTGGGAACCCATATATAATCATGGCAAGAACCAACTCATTCTGGACCCAGACGAATTCTACATTCTGGCTTCAAGAGAGTCTGTTTCCATCCCCCCTACACATGCGGCGGAAATGGTTCCATTTAACCCATTAGTCGGGGAGTTTCGGGTCCATTATGCCGGGTTCTTTGACCCAGGATTTGGGGCTGGGTTGGAGGGTAAAGGCAGTCGCGCCGTGCTGGAGGTTCGCTCGCGAGAAGTGCCTTTTATTTTGGAACACGGACAAGTTATCGGGCGGCTAATTTATGAGCGCCTGACTGACAGGCCGGAAGTGCTTTATGGCAAGTCGCTTTCGTCAAATTACCAGCGTCAGGGGCTTAGGCTCTCAAAGCATTTTATTCAAGATTAGGGCTGTTTTATTGCCTATTCATGACCTATTTCATGCCCGAATTAACGGGGGTGTGATTTGTCTTTTCCCAGACAAATGGTGACCAGAAAAGCTGCATTAGGGCTCGGCAGGTAATGAAACCAGCGAGAAGCCAGATAAAAAACAGACCGAAGATATCCTTGAATAAATCAAAGCGATTTTCGCGATAACAAACATAAAAATATGAAAAAAAGATCATCGTCCAATTGATGAGCATGACAAAAAACTGCCATTGATAGTGTGGAGGGTTTAAGATGTCAGGGATGTTCAAAAGAAAAACCCCGATAAACACCCATACCCCTAATCCATAAAAACATCTAATAAGAATCACGAGATGTAGCCCCAAATAGCCCAACACACCGACTTTTGTGATGAGTTTAAGGGGCTTCCTGAGGAGCACAAGCAGGGTCTGGAAATGCCCTTTTTGCCAACGTGTGCGTTGCTTGACAAAATCCCAGAAACCTCGGGTCGGGCTCTCAATTGTCGGTGGAGAAATCATGGCAGTCGCGTAGCCGCGAAAGGCCATCCGAATCCCGATATCGGCATCCTCTGTGACATTCCAACTGTCCCAGCCATATATTTCCCGAAGAACAGCAATTCTGAAATGGTTGGAGGACCCACCAAGCGGTAACGGGATATTGAAACGATCGAGCGCAGGCAAAATGAATTTGAAAAGATGCAAATATTCAAGTGTCATCTGGCGCGCGAAAAACCCTTCTCTTTTTTCAAGGCTGATATCCAGTGGGGCTTGCAGGCAAGCCAGACTTTTATCGTTGTGGGCTTCATGTCGTGCAAATTTAGAGGCGGCGGCGCGCAACTGGTTTCTATGAGGTATGTCTTCCGCGTCATAAATTACCAGTAAATCTCCACTTGCATGGGCAAGGGCATAATTACAGGCGCGCGGTTTTGTGCGGGGTGTCCCATCCGGGACAACAAGAATTTTTTCATTCACAGTGCCGTCGGCTAGAGCATCAGACAAAGCCTTGCGCAACGCCTTATAGGTCTGGGTGTCCGACTCCTCCACAACATAGAAAAATTCTATTTTGTTCGATGGGTAATTAATTTGCCTCATGGCATAGGTAATTTGTGCCACCATATTAGCCTCTTTATATAAAGGGATAATAACGGTGTATTGAGGCAATTGCGCATCAGTCAAAAATTCGAGGGTCAGAGGGGTGCGCACATCCAGTACGATTGCCATAAAATAAAGCGGGAAATAGGCTGTGAGTGCTAAGGTCAGTAAAACTACAGGGGTGTCATTACCGTTGATAATGGCGCTAATCAACAAGCTGATTATCAAAATAATGACAACTGCAAGTCGTGGCGGTATCGGTTGATGGGAAGACTCTTCCGGCGCATATCGCGCGAGAGCATGCGTTACGTCACGAATATCAATATTTGTTTTGTTTGGCCGTTTTAATACTGGTACAGATGGCTCATCGAAACCGTCTTGCAATTTATATCGTCCCCCTGTTTCACAGCCTTACAGATGCGCGGGGAGAGTTCTACTTATTGCAAAGAGAATAAATCAAGATGCTCACAAAAATAGAAAAATCATATCAGCCTGATTTCTGGGATCGTGCGTTACTTGGGAATTTTTCGAAATCTGGCGCGTGCGCCTCGCTCAATTGCGGCAGCGGCAAGCTTATCTACTTTTAGAAAATCTCTGAGCATGTCGAGAAGGCGTAATTCCTCTGGTGTTACTGTTAAATCCGCGGCAGCAATTTCGACAGCCAGCGCATAAGCAGTTTCATGCAATTCATGAGGCAATGTGCTGGCGAGTAGGGTCATTAAGCTGTCTAGCCCTTCCTCTACTGCCATTAATTCTATAAAACTGTTGGTGACAATGCTCAGATCTTCGGGCGGGAAATTCTCAAATACCGGCAAAAAATCAATCAATCTTTCGATACGCGAAAGCTCGGCATCATTAATTGTCTCATCTGCAGCGGCCATCGCCAGCATTAGATTGATAAGAACCTGTTGTTCTGTCATAGGGGTTTGATTAATCATGTCTATTCCTTAATTAATGTTGTTTGACAAGCTTTCCTCAATCGCTAGTTTCTCGCATATATTTGAAACATAACCAATTTAAATATAAGAAGACATTTATATGACATCTGACTTGGAAAACTGGAAAACTTTAGCCGCCGATAGCAAGGCTTGGCCTTTTGAAGAAGCGCGCAAAATCCTGAAACGTTTAGAAGCTTCAGGCAGAAGCGATATGCTGTTTGAGACGGGCTATGGACCGAGTGGCTTGCCTCATATCGGTACATTTGGGGAAGTGGCGCGTACCAGCATGGTGCGTCAGGCTCTTGAGACGCTATCGCCGGATGTCAAAACGCGACTGATTTGTTTTTCCGATGATATGGATGGCCTCAGAAAAGTTCCTGATAATGTACCCAATGCCGATATGCTTGCGGCGTATCTTGAAAAGCCTTTGACCCGAGTGCCTGACCCGTTTGAAACTCATGACAGTTTCGGTGCACATAATAATGCTCGTCTGCAGGCATTTCTGGACAGATTTGAATTTGATTATGAATTTGCCAGTGCCACTGATTATTACACATCAGGGCGTATGGATGAAACATTGCTGAAAATTCTTGGTAATTATGAAGCTGTAACAGGCATTATTCTGCCCACCCTTGGCGAGGAACGCCGCAAAACATACAGTCCGTTTTTGCCGATTTGCCCGACGAGTGGCAAAGTTTTGATGGTGCCGTTAACCGCACGCGATGAAACGGCAGGCACAATAAGCTACACACACCCTGAAAGTGGCGAAGACATCACAACATCTGTCACTGGTGGCGCATGCAAATTGCAATGGAAAGCGGATTGGGCGATGCGCTGGGTCGCGCTTGATGTGGATTATGAAATGGCCGGCAAAGATTTGATTGAAAGCGTCACGCTTTCTTCAAAAATTTGTCGCGCGATAGGCGGATCGCCACCCGAAGGGTTTAACTATGAACTGTTTCTGGATGAAAACGGCGAGAAAATTTCAAAATCTCGGGGTAATGGTTTGACCATTGAAGAGTGGTTGACCTATGCTGCGCCGGAAAGCTTGTCTCTTTATATGTTTCAAAGCCCGCGTAAAGCCAAACGATTGCACTTTGATGTCATTCCGAAAAATGTTGATGATTATCTAACATTTTTGAATAAGTTTCCTTCGCAAACGCCAGAAGAACAGCTAACAAACCCTGTTTGGCATATTCATGGCGGTAAGCCCCCGGCCGGTGATTTGCCGGTCAGTTTTGCGCTGTTGTTGAATCTCGTCAGTGTCAGTAATGCTGATAATAAAAATGTACTCTGGGGCTTTATTAAGAATTATGCGCCTGAGGCGTCGCCTGAAGTGTTACCCATGTTGGATGCGATGGCAGATTATGCCGTGGCTTATTATCATGATTTTGTTAAGCCAGCGAAAAGCTATCGCAACCCGGACGAGACTGAAAAACAAGCTATGATATCTTTAAGGGATAAACTTAATAATTTATCAGATGACTTGGATGCAGAAGAGATTCAGACTGAAGTGTATGCGATTGGCAAAACCTATTTTGAGGATAATCTGAGAGATTGGTTCAAAGCGCTGTATGAAGTTTTGTTGGGACAATCACAAGGACCGCGCTTTGGTTCTTTCATAGCTGTTTATGGGTTGGAACGCACTGTTGAGCTGATTAATCAAGCCTTGAATGGTGACTTAACGGCTGATTAATCGGGGCGGCATAATTGGAAGAATGAGATAAATGCGTGACTTCTAGAGCGACTTTTATTTACAAAATATGCCCGGAACTGGATTGGCAGTCTGCTGCAGAAAAGGGTATTTTCACCGGCACACAACTTGATATTGAGGATGGGTTTATCCATTTCTCTCCGCCTGAAGAAGTTGAGGCGACAGCTGCAAAACATTTTAGCGGTCAAGATGGGTTGGTGCTTGTGCGCTTACCAGTGGCCAGCTTGAGCGCGGCATTAAAATGGGAAGCCTCGCGAGAAAATATTTTGTTTCCACATTTTTATGCGCCATTAGACCCCCGACTTGCAGATAGAGTCTGGCCTTTACGGCTGAACGGTCGTAAACATATTTTTCCTGAAGATATGACAAGAGAAACGCCTGATCAGGAGCAATAATGCGATTATATAAAATAATACGCCCTTTAATTTTTGGCTTGCCTGCCGAACTGGCGCATCGCCTGACAGTTCGCATATTGTCGACAGTCGGTAAATTTATTCCCGCTTCAGGACGCGATGATTACATCCTGTCCGTTTCGGCAATGGGACTTGAGTTTTCAAATCCGTTTGGTATGGCTGCAGGATTTGATAAAAACGGTGAGTTGCCTGAAGCTGTCAGTCGGCTGGGTTTTGGTTTTACAGAAATCGGAACCGTAACTCCTCAACCTCAGGACGGTAATCCGTCGCCTCGTATTTTTCGCGTGACCAGAGATGAGGGTATTATTAATCGCCTTGGGTTTAATAATGAGGGTCACAAGATTGTTCGGGCGCGATTATCTTCCTATAAAGCACTTCTGCCACGCGGGTTTCCGGTGGGTGTGAACATCGGTGCGAATAAAGACTCACCGGACCGCATTGATGATTATCGCATCGGCGCTGAAGTTTTCTCGGAGCTTGCAGATTATTTGACGATAAATGTGTCATCTCCCAACACCCCGGGCTTGAGAGATTTACAAACGGCTGAAGCGTTGACACAAATTATCACGCAAGTGAAAGAAGCCGCCGGAGATGTGCCTGTCGTACTGAAAGTGGCTCCCGATTTGACCGAAGACGACATTGATGAGATTGCCAAAGTCGCCCTTAAGGTGAAACCGGCGGCTCTGATAGTGTCAAACACAACAATTGACCGTGATGGTCTAAAAAGCTCTCCCTATAAATGGGAAGAGGGGGGGCTGTCAGGAAGACCATTAATGCAAAAATCCACAGAGGTTTTGCAACAATTTTACAGACATACAAAAGGTAATTTGACGCTGATAGGTGTCGGCGGTGTCAGTGATGCCGCC
>CEOK01006176.1_pt1 | contig 14069 bp, 23 predicted proteins | sample 427001 | NCBI WGS metagenome assembly CEOK01 (sample SAMEA2591108, study PRJEB7988) | marine metagenome | isolation source: saline water (ENVO:00002010), including | reverse complement strand
AGTCGTGATGAAATGATTGATGTGTTTGAGAATTTCTTGAAAGCAATTGGATATCACTTTAATCATGGCGAACACTTAGGAATTGAATATGAAGGCTAGTATTGAAGTTGATATGTATGCTGATGTGACGCCTGAAGGTATTATCCGCTCGGTGTACATAGGCGAAGGCGCATGTGAGCCCGCTTTTGAGAGTACAGAAAGTTGGGTGGAGATTGTGGAACGCAACATCGAATATCATATTCGTCCTGGTTTAGGAACAATTAGTCCAGACGAAATGAAAGAGCTCGAAAAAATAGTTGCTGGTTTAGAACATGCTATTGTATTATTTAAAGAGAAAATGGAACAGTATAAATGAGTATAGAAGTAATTGAAATTGATGAGCAACCAGATGGTACTGCTCGAATGGTCGTTGACATAGACGACACAACAGTAGGTATTTTAATTGAAAGTGCTATTGTCACAGCACTGGAACAGTATGTTGATAAGCACCAAGGACAGTATCAACCAAAGCAGCTAGAATTAGATTTAAAATTCTAAATCAGCAAAGTACAAGTTCGAGTCCTGCCGAGCAGGCCAAATCTATAAATAGGATAGTATGGCTACAACAATAATACATTCGAATATTAAAAATAAAGAAACAGTTTATAAATTTGTGAATAATCTTCAAAAAGAATTAAATATCCACAGATTAAATCGTTTTATAGAAATAAGATTTTTGAAAAAACTTGAAGAAGAAGCTTTAGGATATTGCTGGGGCGATCATGAACATGTTGAAATCGAGATATGTCGTGATCAATCATGGAAAGATCAAATGATTACACTTGCGCATGAAATGGTTCATGCAAAACAATTTCTAAGAAAAGAATTAGTAGGCGATAAGTGGAAAAAACGAAACTATTCGAAATGTCAATATGATAGACAGCCCTGGGAGATCAGTGCGTATCTGATGCAAGATAAACTATATAACCTATGTTATCCAGATTAATGTTACGTTTGTGTTACATTTATGTTACAGTTGTGTAAATTTTTCAAAAAAAGTGAAAATAATCGTTTACATTTGCTAAGAACTGTGGTACAATATATCTATATTAAATGGTAAGGAGCCTAAAATATGCAACATAAAACAACACTAGCTAAATTACTTGCTACTGAAAATATTACCGTACAATATGGTAATTATCAAACTGCTTGGTTTGACATTAAAAATAGAGTACTTGGTCTTCCATTATGGAAAGACATGGGTAAAGATGTTACTGATTTATTAATTGGCCATGAAGTTGGCCATGCTTTATTTACACCATATGAAGGTTGGCATGATTCTCCAGAAAAGTTGGAAGGTTGCCCACGTTCTTATATTAATGTTATTGAAGATGCACGTATTGAAAGACACATAAAAAGCAAATATGTAGGTCTTGTAGCTCCAATGGAAAGAGGTTATTCTAAACTTTTTCAAGATAAGTTTTTTGGAGATTTAGATAATGTTGTTTGGGATGAAGTTAAACTTATAGATAAAATCAATCTTAAAGCTAAAATTGGTTCTCATATTAATGTACCATTTAATGACGAAGAAATAGTATTTTATAATAGAGCCATGACAACTCAGACATTTGAAGATGTTACAAAACTTGTTAAAGATATTTTAGCTTATACTCAAGAAAATCAACCAGAACTAATTCAAAAACCTGAACCTCAAGTTCAAGAAAATAAAGAAGATTTGGAAAAATCATCAGAAGATCCTACTGAAAATATGGGCCATGATGATTACCAAGAAAATGAAGAGGAAACAAATGAATCTCGAAAAGAAAATAAAGAATCTGAGACAGATGAAGAAAGAAATGACGATTCTTCAACAAACTCTCAAGAATCAAATAGTGAAGCTGGAGGATCTGAAAAAGCAAACTCAGAATCTGGACTTACTACTCCAGAAGAAGCTGATACAGCAATCACTGATGATAACTTCAGAAGACAAGAACATAAACTCTTAGATTCTGATGAGCATGGAGAGCAAATCTTAGTGGGTAATGAAATGTCCAAATTAGTCAGAGATAAAGTTGTAATACCTTATAAAACTCTAGCTGTTGAAAGAAAAGCTGCAATGCTTAGCTATCAAATGGATGATTTTGATTCATATAAAGATGATTGGACTAGTGAATACAAAAAGATTAAAAAATCTGTTAACTTTGCTGTAAAAGAATTTGAAATGAGAAAAGCTGCATACAGATATACTCGTGCTCAAACAGCTCGTACAGGTTCAATTGATGTAAACAGATTGTGGTCATATAAAACTAATGATGATATTTTCAGTAGAGTTACTAAACTTGCTGATGCTAAAAATCATGGGATGATTATGGTAATCGATTACTCAGGTTCTATGGCTAATACAATGAGTCAAGTAATGGATCAGCTTTTACACTTAGTTATTTTTTGTAAAGCAGTAAATATACCATTTGATGTTTATGCATTTACTTCATGTAATAGTAATCTTAGTACAGATGGATATAGTATTTCATCAATTGTAAAATTACAAGATTCAGAAGTCGATCATTCAGGATTATCAATGCCACAACTTACTTCTTCAAGTTTAAAGAAAGTTGATTTTGAAGAATCATTATACCACATGTTCGTACGTAGAGAATTAAGTAAAGACGAGTGGAGCTATCAAGAAAGAATGATTCTCTCTAAAAACGAAGATTATGGTTCAACACCTCTTAACCAAGCTTTAATAATGACTCATCATCTTGTTCCTGCATTTATCAAAAAGCATAATGTTGATAAAATGAATCTTATTACAATTAGTGATGGTGATTCAAATGGAATGTACTTAAATAAAGATAGAGAAATTGATGTTGAAAGAACTAAAACAGGATATGGTTCAACAAAAATTAATATTCAAGGTAAAATATTAGATGTACCAAGTGGAAGAACTAATGGAACAAAAGCTTTACTCGATAACTTAGCTCAAAGATATGGAGTAAACAATATAGGATTCTTTATTGCTGATGGCGCACATAATTTTAGAGACAAAATTGCTGCTGGAATTGGTGAACATTGGTTAACTGAAGAAGATAAAAAGAAGTATCAAAGAGAATACAATAAAAATAAATGTGTTACTCTTGACGATGCTCTTGGCTATAATCAATACTACATCGTTAAGAGAGGTAAAAATCTTACAGCTCAAGATGATGGGTTTGAACCAAATGAAGATGCAAGTAAAGGTCAAATTGCTCAGCAGTTCAAGAAATTTAGTAAGTCTAAAAAGACTAATAAAGTCTTACTAACTAACTTTGGAAAGGCTGTTGCATAGAGAAATGTTACAATTGTGTAAATTTTTCACTTTTTTTGAAAAAAAACCTTTACATTTGCGCAAAAGTATGATAAGATATACATATAATATAAATTGATAAGGAGTAAATATATTATGGAAAATTTGAAAACCTCAACCAAGCTAATACTCGGAGAGCTTGTAAAAAGATACCCTGGGCAAACTCAGTTTAGAAAACAACAAATCGTCGATGTTGGCGAAACGTTTGGTTATTCTGGTAAAGACTGGGATCCACTTATGACTAAAGATAACAGAGTCAAAATTGGTACTTACAATCTTTCAACTGTTATCGAACTTGCACCTACACAGGAAACTCAAATGCAAACTGCATCTATACCTGCAACAGCTGCTCAAATGCAGTCAATCGTAAGCGATGAAAAAACATTCGCTTCAGTCGATGAAACTTTCGTACCTTGGGGTTCATATCATGACATCGTAAAGATTGTCAAATCTGGTATGTTCTATCCTACTTATGTTTCAGGTCTTTCTGGAAACGGTAAGACTTTCATGGTAGAACAAGCTTGTGCTAAGCTTGGTAAAGAATTCATTAGAGTTCAAATCAATCCTGAAACTGATGAGGATGATTTACTTGGTGGCTTTAGACTTATAAATGGCGAAACAGTTTTTGCCAAAGGTCCAGTGCTTAAAGCTATGGAAAATGGAGCTATCCTTCTCTTAGATGAAATTGATAGAGCAACTAACAAAATTATGTGCTTACAAGGAATTCTTGAAGGTAAGCCAGTTTTAGTTAAAAAGACTGGTGAAGTTGTAGAACCAGCTCCTGGATTTAATGTTATAGCTACTGCTAATACAAAAGGTAAAGGATCTGAAGATGGCAGATTTACAGCTGCTTCGATCATTGATGATGCTTTCCTTGAAAGATTTACTATTACTGTCGATCAAAAGTTTCCATCTCTTTCAATTGAAAAGAAGATTGTGAAAAAACACATGGAAAAATTTGATTCAAAAGACTTATCTTTTGCTGACAATCTTGTTACTTGGGCTGACATTATCAGAAAAACTTTCTTTGATGATGGTGTCGATGAAGTTATTTCAACTCGAAGGCTTTGCCACATAGTTCAAACTTTCTCAATCTTTGGCAACAAAGAAAAAGCAATTGATCTTTGTATTTCAAGGTTTGATGATGATACTAAAGCGGCTTTCTTAGATCTTTACAACAAAGTTGATGCTGGTACTTTAACAGCCAGCTCTGAAGTTGAGACTGAAGATTTTGGACCAAAGGAGACTGATGAAGAAATCAATTAATTACAAATTTAACGAAAAGGAGCTTTGCGAAGAGCTCCTTTCATATATTAACAAAACATATGAGGGCCACTACTCAAAAAATAAATTTCAATCAACTGAATTTATTATTGACTGTGGTCATGGTATGGGATTTGCTCTGGGCAACGTTCTTAAATATGCTCAGAGATATGGTAAGAAAAATGGATTTAATCGTAGTGATTTGCTAAAAATTTTACATTATGCAATTATTGCTTTAAATGTTCACGATCTCACCGAAAAAGAGTATAAATAAATATAGGAGAAATATATTATGATTATATCTGATGACACTTTGAACGTACTAAAAAACTTTGCTTCGATAAATCCTAACTTAGTTATTAAGCCAGGCCAAAAGCTGAAAACTATTTCTGAAGCAAAAACCATCATGGCATCTGCCGACATTGTTGAAGACTTTCCATTAGAATTCGGAGTTTATGACTTAAACGAATTCTTATCGGTATATAGTTTGATCGAAGCGCCGATGCTAGATTTTGAGGATAAATCTGTACTAATATCTAATAATATTGGTGGATGTAAATTACCTAATGCTCAAAAACTTAGGTACTATTATTCAGAATCAGAGATTCTAACATCACCACAAAAAGATATTAGTATGCCTGATCCAGAACTTGGAGTCAATCTAACTGAGGATGTACTTTCTCAAATTAGAAAAGCTGCAGCAGTTCTTGGTCATAACGAACTTTCAATTAAAGGAAACGGGGGTCTTATAACTGCTCTTGTCGAAGACAGTAAAGATGCCACATCAAACGTTTTTGAGATTGAATTAGACAAAGATAATTCATGTAAAAATGAATTTAACTTTGTTGTCAGTATTCCTAACTTGAAATTGCTTCCAGGAGATTACTTCGTAAGTATATCGTCTAAGCTAATCTCTAACTGGACTAATAGTAATTACCCAGTGGAATACTTTATTGCGCTTGAGAAAAACTCAAGCTTCACTAATTAACTCTATGCATAGGAGGAATTATGGCAGAAGAAGTGAAAAACGAAGCTGTTGAAAACGACAGTCCTCAGTTGTCTTTGCAAGACATCGCCACAATGGTACAGGTAATTGATATCTGTTCTAAAAGGGGTGGATTCGAAGGACCTGAACTTGAGGTAGTTGGCGGACTTAGATCAAGAATTGTAAAATTCTTGGAAGCTGCAGCTCCAAAAGATCAGCAACCTGAAGGCCAAGTGCCAACTGCAGATGCTGAGCCTGTTGAAGATTCAGCTCAATAAAAATGTGGGGGGAGTTTTTCCCCCTTCATTCAATTTAAGGATATATTATGGAAACAAATGAAAAAGCCAAATTGCTTAAGGCTTTACAAAAAGGGCAAGTTACAGTAACATTTAGAAAAGTAGATACAGGCGAAATCAGAATCATGCCTTGTACTCTTAATCCTGCAATCTTAGAAGCAAATGGTGTTACAACAAAAATTAATTATAGTTCAAATAATGTGGAAGTTTTTCCAGTATGGTCGTTAGACAAAAATGCTTGGAGATCTTTCATCTTAGATACAGTTGAAGGCTGGGAGGTTCTATAGTGGAAGAATTCCTATGGGTCGAAAAATATCGACCACAGCGTATAGATGACTGTGTTCTTTCGGGAGATTTATATAAAGTCTTCTCAAAAATAATAGAACAAGGCGAAATTCAAAACATGCTTTTTACTGGTACTGCAGGTACTGGTAAAACTACAGTTGCAAAAGCTTTATGTAACGAACTAGATCTTGATTATCTTATTATCAATGGTTCTGAAGAATCAGGTATTGATACACTTAGAAATAAAATTAAACAATTTGCAAGCAGCGTATCGCTTACAGGTGGATATAAAGTTGTAATATTAGACGAAGCAGATTATCTCAATCCTCAATCAACTCAACCAGCTCTTCGTGGATTTATCGAAGAGTTTTCTGCAAATTGTAGATTCATTCTAACATGTAATTTTAAAAATAGAATCATAGAACCATTACATTCAAGATGTTCAGTAATCGAGTTTCTATGGCCAAAGAATGATCGTGATAGAATCGCGTCAGTCTTTATGTCAAAACTTATGTTGATACTTGATAAAGAAAGTATTAAATATGAAACTCCAGTTCTTGCTGAATTGATTATGAAATACTTTCCAGATTTTCGTAGAACTATAAATGAGCTACAGAGATATTCTACATCAGGAACTATTGATAGTGGAATACTAGTTAATGTGTCAGATGTTTCAATTGATACACTAATGAATTCTTTAAAGATTAAAGACTTTAAAAGAATGAGACAATGGGTTGCTGATAATATTGATGTAGAACCAGCTGCAATGTTTCGTAAGATATATGATAACATGAACGAACATGTAGAACCAGCATCGATTCCTCAACTCGTATTGATTCTTGCTGATTATCAATATAAGAATAGTTTTGTCGCAGATCATGAATTAAACATGGTTGCTTGCTGTACTGAAATTATGGCAGGAGTCAAATTCAAATGAGTACTTGCATATCACATCAAGAAATTGCTAGACTCGATAATGGTGAAGATGTATATGGAACATACGAAGAAGTAGAAGCATATGCTGAAAAACAAAATACTTGGGTAATTAAATATTACGATCATGTTAATCCTTCGACAATATATAATACTTTTAAATGGGTAGGTCAGGGAATGTCTAATCCTATGTCTGTTTCAGTTCCTTTTAATTACAGAGAAGCAAGAACCAAAAGCACATACAACGCAAGAGGCGTAGACTTGGAGAAATTCTAATGAAATATGAAATAATAGAAAAGCATTTTGGTGATAGAACAGAATATCATGTAGTTATTATCAGAGAAGGAGCAATAACAGCAAGTCGAACTTTTTATGAATTACAACCAGCACTAGACTATAAAGATAAATTGGAGAATCCATGAGTCCATTTGATTATTTAAAAGCAATTAATGAAACTAAGAAAGACATCATGGTAGATGATGTATCAGAAAAAGAATACAATGCTTTCATAATTAATCGTGGTCTTTCATTCTTTAATGACACAGTAATCTATGCAAACGAGATGAATAAGTATCATCATCTTGACAATCGTCTTCAGTTTGATTTTTTTATAAATATAATTAGAAAGAAAAAAAGGTTTACGAAGTGGATAAAACCACAAGAAATCGAAAACCTTGAACTCATTAAAGAATATTATGGGTATAGCAATGCAAAAGCTAAATCTGTTTTATCATTGTTAAATAATGAGCAACTTGAACAGTTGACACAGAGGATTTATAAAGGTGGAAAACGAAAATAATGAAATAAAAAATTGGACTCCAGCTGCAATGTTAGAAGTGGTCTTAAACGAACCAGATGATTTTCTAAAAGTCAGAGAAACTCTTACACGTATTGGTGTTGCATCTAAAAAAGATCAAAAACTATATCAATCTTGTCATATATTACATAAGCAAGGTAGATATTTTATAGTGCATTTTAAAGAGCTTTTTCTCTTAGATGGAAAGCCATCTAACTTGTTAGAAAACGATTTACAACGTAGAAATACAATTGCAACGCTTCTAGCTGATTGGGGTCTTATTACAATATCAAACACGCAGCTAGTAAAAGACATTGCTCCATTGAGACAAATAAAAGTAATACCTTTTAAAGAAAAAAATCAATGGGAACTATGCCCTAAGTATAATATCGGGAATAGTAACAATGGTGAAAAGAATTAAAAAAATGCTAAAGAGTTTTCATAAACTTATGAAATCAGGCAGAATAACTAAAGTAGTAAAAATGTTCGGAATGGACAAACCATCTACTAAAAAAAGAATTATTTAAACTGGATGTAAATCTTGTATAAATATAATTGAAGAATGCGGCATTGAGCCGGTTCTCAAAAAACCTTGCTATTATAGGAGGAAAATAAAATGGTAAGAAATACTTTGAACGTCCCACGTTCTTTATTTGTTGGCTTTGATGCCTTAATCGATGACCTGGAAAGAATTCATTCTGCAGGTAAATCAGGAAAAGATAACTATCCACCTCACAATGTGGTAAAAATCGACGAGGAAAAATTCCTTATTGAAATGGCTTTGGCTGGTTTCAAACAAGAGGATATATCAGTCGAGGTTAAAGATGGTATCTTAAAAATATCAGGTGAAATGCCAAATGATGAACGTGAATTCGCTTATAAAGGTATATCGTCCCGCAAATTTGAGAAGTCCTTCCGACTCTCAGAATTTGTCGTAATTGACGGTGCTGATCTACAGGATGGAATACTCGTGGTATATGCTAGAGTTGAACTCCCAGAAGAGAAGCGTCCTAGGAAGATCAAAATAGGGTCTGCTGGGGCATCAACAAAGAAAGAATTCCTTAAGGGGTAATTCTCAATTAGCGAAAACTCAGTAGATTGTTGAAATACTTTTTACTGGAGATTAATCATGACACAAATAAAAGCCTTTATGGCAAAACATGAAGATATCGCTACGACCTTAGTTGAATTATTAACCGCATTAGGCATTGGGCTAGTCTGTATAGGCACGGCACCAGCGCTAATTTGGTTAAGCCAATTTTAAGGTTTCGGCCGGAGGGGAGGTTTCTCCCCTCCAATTTTATGAAAATAATCGTTTACAATTGACTGAAAATGTGGTATAATATATACGATGACAAAATTTTATACTAATGTATCTCGTTATGGCAATATGATTTTATTGCGTGGTTATGAAAATGGCCAACGCATAGAAAAGAAAGTCAAATACGAACCAATCCTTTTTACATCTACTAATCTTCCAACAGAATGGAAGACACTAGATGGTACTCCAGTTGGAATTGCTAATGCTGGCAAAAGATTCGAATCTATGCGAAGTGCCAATGAGTATGTAACAGCAAACAAAAGCGTAGCAGGTAAAAAGATCTTTGGCAACACTAAATATATTCCAGCATTTATTAATGACAACTATCCTGGTCAAATAAGTTTTGATCGAAACAAAATTAATGTAACAACAATTGATATTGAAGTTGCTTCTGATGATGGGTTTCCAGAACCTGACAAAGCAGATCACAGAGTTATTTCAATTGCTCTCAAAAATAATATTGACAACACGTATTATATTTGGGCTCTTGGCGATTTTGATGTTAGTAAATCGTATATGAAAACTCATCGTGTTGTCTATCGTAAATTTGATCGTGAAGACGATTTACTTATTAACTTTATTACGCATTGGTCACAACAATCTTCAAGTCCAGATATTGTAACTGGCTGGAATGTTCGATTCTTTGATATTCCATATCTTGTAAATCGTATTAATAGAATGCTTGGAGATTCTTTTGCTAAAAAGCTCAGCCCTTGGGGATTAGTTGATCGACAAGAAATTACAAAAAAAGGACGTACTCAAGTTGCTTTTGATTTAAAAGGTATATCACAATTAGATTATCTTGATCTTTTTCAAAAGTTTGGATATAGTTATGGTCCACAAGAATCGTACAAACTTGACCATATTGCCAATGTTGTTCTAAATGAAAAGAAATTAAGCTATGACGAGTATTCTAATCTTCATACTCTTTATAAAAACAATCATCAAAAATTCATTGACTATAATATTAAAGACGTTGAACTTGTAGACCGTCTTGAAGATAAGCTTGGATTGATTACTCTCTGCGTAACTATGGCTTACAAAGGTGGTGTTAACTATAACGATACTTTTGGCACTACTCTGATATGGGACACTATCATATATCGCAGATTGTTTGCAAATAATATTATAGTTCCATTTATCGAAGATAAAACCAAAACAATGTATCCTGGCGGATTTGTAAAAGATCCTCATGTTGGTATACATGATAATATAGTTTCATTTGACTTAAACAGTCTATATCCATCAATTATTATGCAGTATAATATGTCTCCAGAAACTATTGCAAATGGAGAAATTGGCCAATTCGATATTGAACAAGTACTTACAAATTCTCAAAGACCAAATAAAAACGGTAAAGCTTTAGCTGCAAACGGCCAATACTTTAACATCGATAAGCAAGGTATTGTACCGTTTATAGTTGATGAAATGTACAAAGAACGTGTAGAAATTAAACAAAAAATGATTGAAGCTCAACGTAAGCTTCAGGAGGTAGATAAAAATGATAAGCAAGAGCTATATCAAATTGAAAGAGACATTTCAATTAATGAAAATCAACAGATGGCTATTAAAATTCTTCTTAATAGCCTTTATGGTGCTATGGGCAACAAATATTTCAGATTCTTCGATCAAAGAATTGCAGAAGCCATTACCCTCACCGGACAACTTACAATTCGATGGGCCGAATATGCAATTAATGCCTATCTCAATAGAGTGTTACAAACCCGAGAATGGAAAGACTTTGTTATTGCAATCGACACCGACTCGCTGTATGTATGCTTAGACGATCTTGTAAAGAAGTTTGAACCAAATAATCCTATCGACTTTCTTGATAAAATTTGTCAGGATGCTCTGGAACCAGAACTTGAAAAGTCTTATCAAAAGCTTTTTGACATGCTTGGTGGTGTAGATAATCGTATGGTTATGAAACGTGAAGCAATCGCTGATCGTGGTCTTTGGACAGCAAAGAAAAGATATATCCTCAATGTGCATGATAATGAAGGCGTAAGATACAAAGAACCAAAACTTAAAATTATGGGTATTGAAGCAATTAAGTCTTCTACTCCTGCGCCATGCCGTGATGCTCTTAGAAATATATTTAAAGTTATTATGGAAAAAGATGAAATTTCAGTACAATTAGCAATACAACAATTCAAAGACTATTTTAAAACTTTGGATCCAGACGAGATTGCTTTTCCTCGTGGCGTAAGTAAAGTCCGTGAATTCAAAGATCGAAATGCAATCTACAAAAAAGGAACACCAATACATGTTCGTGGTTCTTTACTCTATAATAAACTTGTAAATGACTTGACTCTCAATAAAAAATATACGCCAATCAATAATGGAGACAAAATTAAATTTGTATATCTTAGAACTCCAAACGCAATTCATGAAAATGTTATTGCTTTTCCAGACTATTTGCCAGAGGAGTTTGGACTTCGAAAATATATCGATCATGAGCTTCAGTTTAAAAAGACTTTTCTAGATCCTATTGAACCGGTCCTAGATGCTGTTGGTTGGAATCATGAAGAAGTAGCAAGTCTGGAGGATTTTTTTGGTTAATTTTGAATTAATCGTTTACAATCATCTGAAAATGTGGTATAATATATGTATATGTTTGAAATAGTAGTTGGAATTATTATATTTTCTATTATGTTAATCCTTCTTTATGTTGGATTACATATTAGTGAAGAAAAAAGACAGGGAAAATCTTTGCCTCTCATATGGGAAAAGGAAGATAGAAAAACTTTTGATAAAGCTCGAGTTGAATATCGAGAAGGAGATAATACATGAAATTAGTAAGACTAAGCTCCGGGGAAGAAGTTATAGGTAATGTAATTGAAAGAGATGATGAAATTGAAATCTCAGATGGTTATATGCTTATGTCTCCTGAACCAGGCAAAATAGGATTTATGCCTTTTATGGCATATTGTAAATCAGATAGTTATGTAGTAAATAAAAGATTTGTTATGTTTCTAGCTGATCCAGTTGATGACTTAGTACAACAAATACGTACTATGAAATCAGGACTTGTAACACCAACCAAAGGAATAGTAACATAATGACAGATTGGGTAAAAGACATTTACGACATGCAAACAAAGTATAAAACTCGTGAATGGGTAAAAGAAAATAAAGATAAACACTATCAATTTTTAAATTTTAGAGCTGATTTTCTACAAGAAGAATTAGATGAAACAAAGCGTGCTATCATGGCCGGCGATCCAGAAGAAATCGTTGATGGTCTTATTGATTTATGCGTAGTAGCAATTGGAACTCTTGACGCATTTAATATTGATTCAAATAAAGCTTGGAAGGAAGTACTTAAAGCTAATATGATGAAAGAAGTAGGTGTAAAACCTTCTAGGCCAAATCCACTTGGATTACCAGATTTAATTAAACCAGAAGACTGGGAAGCACCTAATCATGAAGGAAACTATGGCGATCTCCCTAACGATATTCGATAGTATTTACGATAATAAAACAAATAAGAGAATGGATTACGATTCATTTTCTTCTTTTGTTTCAATACTAAATCGATTAGCAAGTCAAGATAAGTATAAGAAAAAAACAGATGCTCCACTTATCAGTCCAGCAGTTTATAATGACGATTCAACTCGATCAAATGATAATGTGACATTCTGGGGAGGTTGGGCAGCAATTGATGTAGATGATTTTATAGGTGATATTGAAGATATTGAAAAGAAATATTCTCAATACAAATATGTTTGTTATTCAACTGCATCATCTAAACTTGAAGCTCCTAAATTTAGACTAGTATTTCCACTTACTGATTTTGTTAATAAAGACGATATCAAGCATTTTTGGTTTGCTCTTAATAAAGAAATTGGAGATATTGCTGATGCTCAAACAAAAGATTTAAGTCGTATGTATTATGTTCCTTCAAAATATGAAGGAGCTTTTAATTTTATTTTTCAACATGATGGAGCTGTAATAAATCCTATGGAACTCATGGCAAAACATGAATATGTAAAACCAAATCAAACAATGTTCGATAAATTTCCGCCTAAAATACAAGAAGCTTTACTTGAAAGAAAAAAGAGTTCTCTCAATAATACTAATTTTTCTTGGACATCTTATAGAGATTGTCCATTTGTAAATCAAAGACAAATTGATGAATATAAACAAATTACAGGTAGTGGTTGGTATGCTAAAATGTATCAAATTATGGTATCAACAGCTGGAAATGCTATGAGTCGTGGATATCCAATTACTTCAAAAGAAGTAGCTTACATATGTCGTGATCTTGATAATGATACAGGTAATTGGTATGCTAAACGCGACATGGAACGTGAAGCTGAAAGAGCAATTGAATTTGTATTTAGGAATAGTTTATAATGGATTTTTTTCTTACTGACATCGATCAAACTACATGGAAGATTAGAGCTATGGAAGAAGCTTTACTTATAAAAGAAAACAAATCATTTCAAATGAGTGGAAGATCTTTTGATAATTTAATTTGGAGATGTGAACAAGGCCAAGCTGCTGAAATATTTTTATTAGAACATTGTGGATATACAAACGATTCACGGCCATATCAAGATGTTATCGATCCAGAAGATAATCCGGTAGCTGTAAAAGTTTGCAAAGAGCAATATCTTGAATCTAATCTTGAAGATTGGGCATACGATAAAAGAATGAATCCATGGAAAGAATGGCCTAATATATTACAAGTCTGGAGTAATGAATCAAATAAAGAAAGTTTTATAGATGAGCATTATAGATATTTAGGTAAATATAAATGGAATGTATGGCAATGGGAGAAATAATCGTTTACAAATGAAACAACTATGGCACGACTATATGATTAACTCAAAAAGATGGCAAGAATCATCTAGTGGTTGGGTT
>CEOK01074486.1_pt1 | contig 14103 bp, 10 predicted proteins | sample 427001 | NCBI WGS metagenome assembly CEOK01 (sample SAMEA2591108, study PRJEB7988) | marine metagenome | isolation source: saline water (ENVO:00002010), including | reverse complement strand
TTTTGTCCATAACTGTATTTTCTGCTTGACAAACTAAGCCGTCAATTGCAATTTACATTATATGCACACTTTTTTTTGAAAAAGGCTTATTGAATGAATAAAAAGATTGATTTGGAGAAAAATATACGGAAAAAAAGTAGGTATGCGAGTAATTCAGCAGTGATTATTGGAAGTGGCTTTGGTGGTCTTGCCACCGGGATACGCTTGCAGGCAAAAGGTTACAAAACGAAAATTTTTGAAAGATTGGATCAACCTGGCGGTAGAGCATCTGTGTTTAAACAGGACGGTTTTACTTTTGATGCTGGTCCAACGATTGTGACAGCTCCTTTTCTATTAGAAGAACTTTGGGAGTTAGCTGGAAAAAAGTTTTCAAATGCGGTAGATTTGCGCAGAATGGATCCCTTTTACCGAATAAGATTCGACGACGGTAGCTATTTTGACTATTCAGGCGATCATGAGAAGATGAAGGGAGAAATAGCAAAAATAGCTCCTGACGAGGTAAGTGCTTATGATAGCTTTATGCATGAGGCTGAAAAGTGTTACTCGCTTGGGTATGAGCAACTAGGCAATTTTCCTTACAATTCTGTTAAAGATCTCTTTGACTCTGTTCCCTCCATGATAAAAATGAGAGCGTGGCAAAGTATTTATCAAATGGTATCTAAGTTTTTTATGAATGATAAATTGCGTAGGGTTTTCAGTTTCCATCCTTTACTAATAGGCGGTAATCCAATGGCAGTGACTTGTGTTTATAGTTTAATTGCTGCCTTAGAGAGAAAGTATGGTGTTCATTCGGCGATGGGAGGAACAACTTCGATTATTTCTGAAATGGTTAAGTTGTTCGAACAGCTGGGTGGTGAATTAGTTTTAAACTCTCAAGTATCAAAAATCAATATCGAGAACCGAAAGGTTCTGGGACTTACTCTCCAAAATGGAACTGTTGTTGATAGTGAAATTGTAATCTCCAATGCGGATACTGCCTGGACTTATCAAAATCTTATCGACGGAGAACATAGAAAAACTTGGACAAATAAAAAGCTGAGTCAAAGTAAGTACTCGATGAGTCTGTATGTTTGGTATTTTGGAACTAAGAAAAAGTATGATGATGTGCTTCATCACACGATTCTCTTGGGGCCAAAGTATAAAAGTCTTTTAAAAAATATTTTTAAATTAAAAAGCCTTTCCAAAGAATTTAGTCTCTATTTGCATCGACCGACTGCTACAGATCCATCATTAGCGCCAGAAGGTTGCGATTCGTTTTATGTTTTATCTCCAGTACCTAACCTCGAGGGAAATATTGATTGGACCTGCATTGTAGAGAACTATAAAAGTTCAATCCTAGAGTATTTAGAGGGGTCAATCCTTCCTGGATTAGGGAAACATATTATAAGTGAGAGGCAAATGACGCCTTATGATTTTCGAGATCGTTACCTGGCTTACAATGGAGCCGCATTTGGAATGGAGCCGGTGCTCACCCAAAGTGCATGGTTCAGACCGCACAATAAAAGTGAAGATATTGAAGGTCTGTTTTTTGTAGGAGCAGGAACTCACCCAGGCGCCGGTATTCCAGGTGTATTAACTTCCGCCAAGCTGCTGGATCAAGTAATACCAAAACCAGAGAAAGTAACTGCTGAGCAGGGACAATTTATCCCTCGGAGGACGGTTTATGAATATTAGCAATATTAATCACACAATAAGTAGCAAAAAAAATTGTAAGAAAATAATGTCAAATGGTTCAAAATCATTTTTTGCAGCTTCAAGATTGTTCCCAAAAAGGCTAAGATATCCGGCGACTGTGATTTATGCCTATTGTCGATTAGCTGACGATTTAGTAGATTTTGGAGGAGGGTATAAGGCTATCATTGATTTGAAGAGAAGACTCAAGTTGATCTACGCTGGAACCCCACTTGATTTGGGAGTAGATATAGAGTTTTCAAAAATTGTTCTTAAATATAATATTCCAAAAAAATTACCTGAGGCTTTAATAGAGGGTTTTCAATGGGACGTAGAGGGCAGAACCTATGAGACCATCAACGACTTGAGTGATTATGCTGCGAGAGTTGCTGGGAGTGTTGGAGCAATGATCGCGGCATTGATAGGTGTTAATAATGCGGGAGTCTTACGGAGTGCATGTCAAATGGGCGTAGCAATGCAGCTTACAAATATTGCAAGAGATATTGGAGAGGACGCTAAGAATGGCAGGTTGTATATACCCAAAGAGTGGCTAAGGCAGTCAGGTCTGTTGCCAGAAGTATGGTTGAAGCAGCCCAAATTCTGTAAAGAGATTTCCTCAATTACCGAGAGGTTGTTGTTTACTGCCGAGCAATGCTACCGGAATGCTACTCCTGATTTATACCGACTTCCACGAGATTGTCGTGCGTCTTTATTTTCAGCAAGGTATATTTATTCTGAAATTGGGCAAAACATTAAACAAAACGGATATAACTCAGTCGACAAAAGGGCATTTGTGCCTCTGCGTAGGAAAATTGAACTGATTATGAAATCTTTTCACGGTAATTTAGTTCCTCGTTTTCTTATTAGTTTAGAAACACGACATGTATTTAATTTGACGGCTTCGACTGAATTTCTTATTGAGTCGATGTTAAACAACAGAAACAATAAAAGGTGCTGTACGCAACCACTGAGCTTTTTTGAAAGGTTAGGTTGGGTGATAGATCTTTTCGTGAGGTTAGCAGAAAAGGATCGATACGAATTAATCGATTCTAGGCATCCTCCACGGTAACATCATTTGTGTTAGCTTGGATGAGAAGCGTTTTAGATTTAGAGTCTCGTGTAAGACTAATCGTCGATCCCCTAAGAGTCCAGCGGAAAGTAAGCACCTCGAATAAAATGGAGTGTCCTCAAGAGATTGAAGAATATGTGCTGGTCTAACAGGTTCTGATCTCATAAAACGAGCTAAAAACCAAGAGGAGTCAGGCAAGTCCTCCCTGGGAGGGGGGGCTATCCGTTTAACTTCACCGTCTGGTAAAAACCTTAAAGGCAGCACTCGTTCTCTGCCAACCTTCTGTTTTATGTCATAAAAAACAAGTGAGCTGCCGTCGACTAATGGTGTACGAGCCCAATTCCAGCCCAGAAAGGGATTTTCTAGTGGTTCATCGCCTTCATTTGAGTCCATGTAACCGTGCCCTTCCCAATTTATTCCAAGCTTCGGAAAGTCAACTTCTATTTTGGCATTTGGTGCAAGTGGTCCCCATCTATGTTTTTTTTCATCGTCTAACCATGTGCTGTAAAGAAAATATTTATCGGCCGTAATACGAACTTTACCGCAAACCGGTTTTGGAATCGGAGTAGAAACTTCGTTTATACTTAATTCGACGGAAGAACCATTCCAGATTATTTGACTATCGCCAATACAAAAGGAATCATATTGCCGGTTAATATGATTTTTGCCGAATTCAGTCATAGTCCAAATTTTCTCTTTTTTATTGTAAATTGCCACATTAAAAGAACAAAAATTTTCTGGGTCAGCGCCTTTTGGATTTAGTGAGCGTTCATTAGCATAATATGGTGAGAAAACACTACCTACGAAGATGATTATGGATATTGCATTTTTATTATCCTCGCTCGTTCCGTCGATGTACCACCAAAGATAACCTCCCGGTGAGACTACTTGATTAAACCTAGGTCCTCCATCAGGGCCTCTGCCGCCAATTGGCCGGAAATTGTTACCATCGGTAATCCCGGGCCGGGATGAATGCTCCCACCCGAAAGGTAAAGACCCGGTATCTTGCTGCGCGCCGAAGGGCGCAGAAAAGGTGACATCCAGCCGTGAGTGGCCATTCCGTAGAGGGCGCCCCCGGTTCCAGGAAACCTCTTGTGGAAGTCTTCCGGAGTAGTTTGTTTCCAGTCTCTGCCTTCTTTTTCTATCTTGAGACCATACCTTTGAAGCATTGCTAAAACTGAGGACTGACATTTTTTTATCTCCGTTTCGGAATTGTATTTCTGGTCTCCATCTGGAGGCGCATTGACTAATATAAACAACCTTTCTTGTTTACCTAAATTTTTTACATTATTTGTTCTATCCTGAGCACAAATATATACAGTTGGGGTTTTAGGCAATTGATTTCTCTTAAAGATATCAGAAAATTCATCAACATAATCTTTCGCAAAAAAAACATTATGCCTCTCTAAATGTAACCCAGATGTCTTGGTACGTAGCCCCCATGTAACCGCAGAAAGCGACCGTGTTCTGTTTTGTAAAAAATTTTTCTTTAATTGTAGGTTATTAAATAAATTATCAAGAGATTTGTAATCTCCATTAAAAATTATTTTATCGCCTAAAATATGTTGCCCGCTGCTTAGCCTAACTCCAGATACTCTTCCTTTGTAAGTTAAAATTTCTTCACAAAAATCTTGATGAAAAACAACCCCGACTTTTTTCGCAAGTTTCGTTAGCGCGCGCGCCAATTCTATGATTCCCCCTTTTACGCTCCAAACTCCCTGCATTTCTACACTCCATATGAGCATGAGGGTAGAAGGGGCTAACCAAGGTGAGGAGCCACAGTATGTAGCATATCTACCAAAGAGTTGCCTTAATCTTGGGTCCGAAAAATGTCCATTAAGGGATTTCCAAAGACTACTAAATGGTCCAATTTGCCACATTAATTTCGCTCCTGACAAGCCTATGCTTTCAGTAACACTTAAAATTCCTGGGTTCTGTTTTTTCATGAAACTAGCATCAAAGGTCTGAAATAGCTTTTCCGTTAATAAGCAAAATGACTTGAAATTATCTGCCTCTTTTTTTCCCGCAAACTTTCCAATTGCATCGTACGATTCTTCAACTTCACTGAATAGGTCCAGTATCTCGTTCTCTGACCATACATGACGGGCAATCTTATTTAATTTAGTCATAACTACCCAGTCATCAAGATCTTCCCCCGCAATAGAAAATAAATTTTCAAAAACCTTTTTCAAAGTAATTACTGTTGGGCCACAGTCAATACTGCAATCTAAGATTTTTTTTTGGCAGACTTTCCCCCCAGGTTCAGAATTTGGGTCCACTAAATCAACCTGTATACCATTTTTCGCTAAAATGATTGCAGATGCTAAGCCTCCAAAACCGCCGCCTACTACCGCAACTCTAGTCAAATCGTATCCCTTTCCAAGAGCCTTCCAAGTGCATAGCTTTGAATCTTACAAACATTGATTCCTTAAAATATTTTTCCTTAGCTGCCGCTCGAATAGCATTTAGGTGTGCTCCAGTTCTTGCATACGTATCAAGACATTCTAAACTTTCCCATATACTAAAGGTTGCTTGTCTTAAAACTGGGGCCTCACCTAGCCCTACGGCCAGCATACACCCTTTTTTATTTGCAAGCGATATTTCTGCAGCAGGAGCAAAAGACCAAAATCTTTTAGCTTTTGATAGGCGTATCGACGCCCTAGTTAAGGACGCCACTGGACCTAAACTCGGTTGAAATTTTTCGATGTCTATTGTATTTCCAGACCAACTTCCTCTACTAGATATCGGTTCTAGTTTGCTTAAAAAAAACTCGTCTGACTTTTCCTTATAAGTTGAAATAACTTCACTAGTTTTTAAAAATTGACTAGCGAAGCTTTCAGCACGAAAATGAAATAGAGCACCTTGATGAACAAAACTTGGTTGCAAACCAAACCCGGCATCTTTTCCACTCCCAAGGACTTTAAAAAATACCAAACCGGGTATTTTTTTTATAAAGAACTGTTTAAAAGCTAATTGCTTTAAACCCCAAAGCCTCTGGTTATTTTTCAATTTACTCAATAAGATTATGGTAATTTCGGGGTTTTGCATTCCAATATTCTCAATGACACCGCCATTAGCAATGTGAGTAATTTTATATACTTTCCCCGATATTTAGTTTTTTCATTTTTATGTATAAACTTTGGCGCGACAAACCTAACATTTCAGCAGCTGAAACTCTATTGTTGAAAGTTAGATTTAATGCCGACTCAATACAAAGCTTTTCTATTACGTCAGTTGTTTCGCTAACAATATCCTTTAGAGGCAACTTGCCAACTAATTCAGAAAGTTGCTCAGCTGATCTCGAAAGATGCGAAGATGGTGCTTGACTGCTGTTACTGATCCTTCGACTAGTACTTCGAATTAAAAAAGTGAATAACTTTTTTTTGTCTACCTCTATAGAGACCGCTGATATCTCTACTTCAAGGGCTGAACCTTCTCCGGAAAGGTGAGTAGAAAATAATCTTAAAATACCATTTTTGCTCAAAGTTTTTATCATAACACCAAAGTCAATGCGTCCTCTCACGAGCCACTTTGAAATATTATCTCCGATGGCTACGGAAGCATTTCTCAAACCTACCATTTCAACAAAGGTTTCGTTAGCATATGAGACTTCACCTTTTTCATTTGTCACCACAAAACCGTCTGGGGCATTTTCAATTGAATTCAATATGGTAAGAGGCTGGGCTGAGGAAAAGTCAGAACTCTTGGCAACCTCTGGCTCTATCTGAACTAAAAGGAACCCTTTGCGCTCATGTTTATAGGTGGAGGCAGAAATCTTTACGGAATTATTCTTACCGAGTTTTCCCGTGAAAATTGACTTTGAGTCTTTCACAAGAGTTTTTGAAAGATATTTTTTAAGTCGATCCTTATCGAGGTTATCGAAAAGGTTCTCCAGTTTTGACCCTAAAATCGAATGTGTCTTAAGTCCAAGCAAAGCGGAGGCTGAAGGATTGACCTCTTGGACTTCAAGGTTGACATCGTCCAAAACAACGATCGCAGTGGTGCTCAAATTAAACAACATTCGATATCGAGCTTCTAACTGACGAAGTCGCATGTAATCTCTCTCTAAGTCTTGCTGAGCGGAAACTAAGTTTTGCTGTAGCCTAGTTAGTTGACTAAGTTCTCGACCAATTGCAAGAATAAATCCTTCTGATCTAATGTTTAATGTTGAATAAGATACCGGAAAATATGATCCGCTAGGATCTGGATGGTTAATGTGCCTCCAATTATTTTTTTCTTGGTTTTCGGAAAAGTTAAGTAGTTCATCAATTTTTTCCATGCATTCGCTACTTACCGATTTTTTCCAAGATTTACCGACCCAATTTTCGAGACAATTCGACAACTTTGAGTTGTTGGAGCTAACTTTTCTGATTACTCCCCCAGGACTCAAAAACAAAACAACATCAGAAGACAGTGATAAAATTGACTCAGCCAATTCGCCAGAAATTTTTATAGCGGATGCTTCTTCAGTATGTGCAAGATTAGTCATAGTTATCAGTATACAAAGAGGTTTGCTTGCGTGAAGACCAACTCTAGTATCATAGAAGCGCGCGACCTTTATTTTTTCGTCTTGGAGCTTTTACGCGGTCAGAATCTTTAATTCGTTTTGCAAGTGATAAAGCTTCTAGAGCACCTTCAGCCTGACCATCAGCTAACACTTCCTTGTAGAGGGTGTCAGACCTTAAGGCCGCAGGCCCCCCAACCAAAACTTTCACGTTTAAATTGCGAGAATATTTTCTTATTATCCTGATGAGTTCTTTCGTTGGTTTCTTTTGATCATCAGAGCCGACGGAGATGCCGACAATATCAAAAAAGGTTTTACCTACTGTTATAGGCACGTCTTCCAAATTTGTTGATGGTTCTCCATGAACGAACCAGCCAGACTTTCTAAAAAATTCGGAAAGCATAAACAACCCCAAGGTATGTTGCGAGTTGGGAGGAGGTAGCAGTAAGACTGATCCCTCACAACCTCCCAGTTTCTTGGGATTAAACATGTCTCCGAAATGATACATCACTTGCTGAATTTTCCAAGTTGCAAGAGTAACAGTAGTGAAATCAGTCGTATCTCTCTCCCAAAATAAACCCAAACGTCGAACGGTAGGCTGTATTAGATCCAAATAAATATTGTCAATTGTAATACCCTCGTCTAAAAGTGTTTCTACGTAAGATTTACAAACCTCAACATCATCTTCCAATGAGAATTTGACAAATCTATCAGTTGAATCAGAATTTAAGAGAGACTTAAGTCTCTTGGTATTTCTCCGATTGCTAACAAACTCTCGGTGAGAGGCAATGTAAGACTTATCATTTAAGTGAGCAACAACCAATCTTGGAATAACCTGACTCTCTACAGCTCTAAGCAACCATGCCTTATCTTTTTCGATGGTTTTTAATTCTTCCGGACTTTTGTATCTTTTCATTTTAATACCCCAAGCAAGGAAATAAGATTGGACTTCAGAGTAAGAGTTTATTAACTTATAATCCTCCTTTTTCTAACTTTAAGCTACAATTATTTTTATGTCCAAAAAAGTTTACTTATAATGCTGCAAAAAAGATAAAAATAATGTCAATTAAAGTTGACATTAATGAATCTAAGTCCTAGAGTTGTTAGAAAGGGGAAGGCTCCAAAAATTATTTTGGAGTTAAAATAATAATGAGTATTCTAAGCTAAAAATGCTTTACACTGACGCGGAAAAAAAAAGACGGGATCAGTCGGTTTGGACCACTGTTCAGGCCATTTTAGCTCCTTTACAGTTTTTTGTTTTCCTTGTCAGTTTAATTCTTGTTATTAATTTCTTTGCTACAGGTGAGTTAGCTTACTGGGCTTTACTTTCAGTGGTCATCAAAACTTTTTTATTATTTTTAATAATGTTTACTGGTGCCATTTGGGAAAAAGAGATTTTCGGTTGCTACCTATTTGCCCAACCTTTTTTTTGGGAAGATGTTGTTAGTCTTGTAGCCGTAGCCCTTCATTTTCTGTACCTAGTGGTCTTGTTTCTACCAGGTTTCGGAGTAACTGATAAGTTAATAATTGCGTTGGTTGCTTATGCTGTCTATTTTGTCAATGCAATACAGTTCCTTTTAAAACTTCGCGCAGCCTCAGCCCAGAGTAGTGAAGAGCTAAGGGAGATATCAGTGTGAAGTCCTCTAATATCAGTAAGCCATTCACTAATGACTCCATTGAGTCATGTCAGTCGGCACCTTCCCTAAACTCGGGGTTTAAGGGAGTTCAAATAACTCAAGAACAGGGACAAAGAGAGGTTTTTTGCGGCTTAACAGGCATTGTTTGGTTACACAGAAAAATCAAAGATGCATTTTTCTTGGTAATTGGCTCTCGTACTTGTGCGCATTTAATTCAATCGGCAGCTGGGGTTATGATTTTTGCTGAGCCGCGTTTCGCTACTGCGATAATCGATGATAGGGATTTGGCCGGTTTAGCAGATGCGAATGATGAACTTGACCGAGTAGTAAATCAGTTATTGGGTAGAAGACCCGATATTAAACTTCTATTTTTGGTAGGGTCTTGCCCCTCTGAGGTAATTAAATTAGATCTAGGCAAGGCTGCTGAGAGATTATCGATAAAATATTCTGACTCGGGAGTTCGAGTACTAAACTACTCCGGTAGTGGAATCGAGACGACTTTCACAGAGGGTGAAGACGCTTGTTTAGTATCGCTGATTTCTCAAATGAGTTTTTCGGAAAGCACAGAAAAAAAATTGCTAATTGTGGGCACACTGGCGGACATAGTTGAAGATCAAATGGCTAGGATATTTAACAAAATGGGTATTTCTAATGTCTGTTTTTTCCCTTCACGTCTTTCTTCCACTCTTCCCCCTCTGTCAAAAAATACTTTCTTTATTCTTGCGCAGCCATTCCTAAATGAGACCGCAAAAGGCTTAGAAGCTAAAGGAGTTAAAAGGCTTTCGGCAAAATTTCCGTTTGGAGTTGAAGGTTCTAAAGCTTGGTATAAAGCGATTGCAACTTTTTTTGGGGTTTCGAGTACAGTTTTCGATGAGGCCATCAAAGCTCCACTAGAAAGGGCATTAAAGGCAGTACAAGTGAAGAAAAATATTTTTCAAGATAAAAAAGTTTTCATATTTCCAGACTCTCAGCTAGAAATCTCGCTGGCGAGATTTTTGTGCCAGGAGCTAGGAGCTGAAATAGTTGAAATAGGCACTCCTTATCTAAATAAAAAATTGATGGAATTGGAGTTGCTGGCCTTACCAAATAATGTACCAATCTACGAGGGCCAAAATGTTGAAAACCAACTACAGCGATGTTTTGACAAGAAACCGGATTTAGTTGTTTGTGGACTAGGTCTTGCTAACCCATTAGAGGCTAAAGGCTTTACTACAAAATGGTCTATAGAGCTTGTTTTTTCTCCCGTCCATGGGTTTGAGCAAGCTGCAGACTTAGCAGAGCTGTTCTGTAGGCCACTGGATCGTCATGACCGTCTGAAAAGCCTAAATACTGTAGAAACGGGAGTTCTAAATTGAAGTTATCGATGTGGACCTATGAGGGCCCTCCACATATTGGAGCTATGAGAGTAGTGACTGGAATGAAGGACGTTCACTATGTCTTGCATGCTCCTCAGGGCGATACTTATGCTGATCTCTTATTCACGATGATTGAAAGACTTAAATCAAGACCACCTGTCTCATACACCACCTTCCAAGCGAGGGATTTAGGCAGGGACACAGCTGAACTTTTTAAAAATGCTGTTAGGGAGGCTTACGAAAGATTTCAACCTAAAGCAATGATAGTTGGAGCATCTTGCACGGCAGAACTGATACAAGATGATCCTGGAGGGCTTGCAGAAGCTGTGGATCTACCTATTCCAGTTATACCTCTAGAACTTCCTGCATATCAAAAAAAAGAGAATTGGGGGGCCTCGGAAACTTTGTACCATTTAGTTAGAGCTCTTTGCTTGAACGTAGAGACAGGAAAAAGGAAAATTGGCTGTAAACCAACTTGTAATATTCTAGGGCCAACCGCGCTTGGGTTTAGAAATAAGGATGACGTCAAAGAAATTTCAAAATTACTGGACCAACTCGGTATTGAGGTAAATGTTGTAGCTCCGCTTGGGGCGTCGGTGGATAACCTTAGAGCAATCCCTAATGCAGACTTTAATATTGTCCTTTATCCAGAAATCGGACGATTAACTGCTGAATGGCTGAAAAAAAGATTTGGGCAGGACTACAATCGAAAAATACCCTATGGAGTTCTATCCACTCGTGAATTCATAGAGGAGGTTTGTGGCTTAGCTAACATTCAGGTGAAGCGCAAGGAGGTTCAAGCCTTTGAAAGTAAGTCGAATGATTCGGTCTGGTATTCAAGCTCAGTTGACTCAAATTATTTAACCAATAAAAGAGTGTATTTGTTTGGTGATGCTACCCACGTTATGAATGCAGTTAGGGTAGCAAAAGACGAATTTGCATTTGAAGTAGTGGGATTTGGTACCTACAGCAGAGAATTTGCTAGGGAAATTCGACAATTAGCTGATGAAATGGGGCTTAAAGCACTTGTTACTGATGATTATTTAGAAGTTGAAGCAGAAATCGAACGATTGCAGCCTGAATTGATCCTAGGAAGTCAAATGGAGAGGCACATTGGTAAACGTATGGGAATAGGTGCTTCAGTAATTTCAGCTCCCATGCATGTTCAAGATTTCCCATGCCGCTATTCTCCCCAATATGGTTATGAAGGTGCAAATGTGTTGTTCGACACTTGGATCCACTCACTAATGATGGGTCTCGAAGAACACTTAATTCATTTGTTTAGAGATGATTCTGAATTTAAGGATGATGCTATGCCTTCTCATCTAGGTGGTAGTTTGAAAAATGAAGGTAGTGCTGCTAAAAAAGAACTTATTTTGTCCGGGCTGCAAGAAAAAGAACGAGAAATTTTCTGGGATGAAGAAGCTACCCTGGAATTAAAAAAAATCCCTTTTTTTGTTCGAGGAAAAGCAAAACGCAATACAGAGAAATATGCAGAAGAGATTGGTTGTAAATCAATTTCTTTAGAAACCCTATACGATGCAAAGGCATATTATGGTAACTAAGGCAAATGCAAATAGTAGTCTGCTTACAAAACGTTTACGCAGTTCTTCATCAGAAAAGATAAATATTGTTATTTTGACTATGGATGGTCATTTAACTTCAGCTGCTTATCAAGCAGGGAGAGACTTGGCTGAAAATGGATTAAAAATTGATTTCAAGATATTCTCGGCCTCCGAATGGTGTGCGAGTGAAAAAGTTTTGAAGGATTGTTTGGCGGCGATTGAGAAGGGTGATTTAATAATAGCTTCAATGCTCTTCATGGAAGATCATTTTAAACCAGTAAGGGAAGCATTAGCTGAGAGAAGATCAGAGTGTCAAGCAATGGTGTGCATAATGTCAGCGCCAGAAATTTCTAGCTTGACATTGATGGGGCGGTTAGATATGTCAAAACCCTCCTCAGGGCCGCTCGCTTTTCTAAAAAGATTTCGAAAAAAAAGTAAATCGAACGCGCAAAGTTCTGGCGCTAATCAGATGCGAATGCTCAGAAGGCTTCCAAAAATATTGAAATACATTCCTGGTACCGCACAAGATTTAAGAATGTATTTACTGACATTACAGTACTGGTTGGCGGGTTCTCAAGATAATATTTTCGGTTTGGTTTGTAACTTAATCGATAAATATCTTCAGCCTGGAGGTTTGCCTCTAAAACGTAAATTAGAATTTAGTGCTCCAAAGGAATATCCGGAGCTTGGGGTTTATCACCCAAGAATTAGAGGTCGAATAGGCTCTTCATTAGAGGATCTTCCTAGGGTTGTTCCAAAAAATAAAGTTAAAGGTGTCGTAGGCTTACTGATGCTACGCTCCTATTTATTAGCTGGCAATACAGCTCACTATGATGGTGTGATAGCCGCTTTGGAAGCACAGGGGTTAGAGGTAGTCCCCGCTTTTGCTATGGGGTTAGACAGCAGACCTGCAATTAATAAGTTCCACATGTGTGGAGACAAAAGCCGTGTTGATGTTCTAATTTCTCTGACCGGATTTTCTTTGGTTGGAGGACCTGCTTACAATGATTCAGCGGCCGCAATAAGCACTCTAAAGAAGTTAAACGTACCCTACATTTCTGCACATCCACTAGAATTCCAAACCCTCAACTCTTGGAAAGAATCAAAGATAGGTTTGTTACCTGTTGAGACAACTATTATGGTTGCTATTCCAGAGCTTGATGGTGCAATGTCACCAATGGTTTACGGTGGCAGAAAAGGAGAACCCTCCGACAGAGAAGTAACCGACGGGAAATTTTCAAATTCACACGATATGGCGTTTTGCTCAGAGAGAGTATCGCTACTGAGTGAAAAAGTTGTTAAGTTAGTTGCGTTGAAGAGGAAAAGAAATAGAGAAAAGAGAGTTGCAGTTGTACTCTTTAACTTTCCGCCTAATGCTGGTAATGTTGGTACCGCAGCTCATTTAGACGTTTTTGAATCTCTGTTCAACACTCTAACTGAAATGCATAGACAGGGTTACGATTTTAGGCTCCCCAGAGATTCGGAGGAATTAAAAAAATTAATTTTAGAGGGAAATGCAAAACAATTTGGTCAGGAGGCAAACATTGCGAACAGAACCCCTGTTGATAAATATATCTCTGAGTTACCCTGGCTTGAAGAGGTGGAAAAGGTTTGGGGCGTAGCCCCAGGCAAGCAGTTAACAGATGGACATAATTTATTTGTTTTGGGCGTTGATCTAGGCAATATCTTCGTTGGTGTTCAACCGGCTTTTGGTTTTGAAGGTGACCCCATGAGACTTCTTTTTGAAAAGGGACATGCGCCCACTCATGCTTTTTGCAATTTTTATCGATTTTTGAAAGATGAATTTTCTGCTGATGCGATTCTGCACTTTGGTACGCATGGGGCTTTAGAATTTATGCCCGGAAAACAATCCGGAATGACAGACGCATGTTGGCCTGATAGGTTGATTTCAAGTTTGCCTAATTTTAATCTTTATGCTTCCAATAATCCGTCCGAGGGGACTTTAGCAAAGAGAAGGGCTAGTGCTGTTTTGTTGAGCTACTTGACTCCACCGGTTTGCGAAGCAGGATTATACAAATCATTAGGAGAATTAAAGGCAATGATAGAAAGTTATTGCCAAAATCAGATAGACAGTTCCCTCAATAATTCTTCTAGTGAAATGCAGGCCTGTTCTACAGAAATGATTATAAGTGAAGCAAAAAATTTAGATTTACTGGAAAAAAACTTTGAGTTGGACATACTTTCAAATTCTGAAACTAATAGTTTAGTAATTGATTTAAAAAGAAAATTAAACTTGTACGAATCAACTTTGATACCACACGGCCTTCATATTTTGGGGGGG
>CEOK01110566.1_pt1 | contig 14118 bp, 12 predicted proteins | sample 427001 | NCBI WGS metagenome assembly CEOK01 (sample SAMEA2591108, study PRJEB7988) | marine metagenome | isolation source: saline water (ENVO:00002010), including | reverse complement strand
CTCATCTAAAATCACAAGATCATTAGAAAAGCCGGAGTATAATTTTTCAAGAATTTATGATGTTAGGGTATATGGTGAATTTAATTTAGGAAATTTAAAAAAAATATCTTATGGAACAAATATTAAGGGAATTAAATATAAACCATTTCAATTTCATATAAAATCTAAAATAAAAAAAAATACAAATTTAGAGATGACACTTTTTGAGGGAAAAAAAAATGAAATTAGAGAAATATTTAAAAGTTTAAATTTACAAGTCAGCAAATTAAAAAGAACACAATATGGGCCATTTTTATTAAAAAATATGAAACCTGGAGAAATGAAAGAAGTCACTATAAATGAAATAAATCAATATGAGAATTATATCCGGAATAAAGAAAGGTAAAAAAATTCTTTTACCAGATGCATCGATAACAAGACCGTTAAAAGATAATGTTAAAGAAAATATATTTAATATTTTGACACACAATAAGCAATTTAAAATTATATTTGAAAATATAAATGTCATTGATTTTTTTTCTGGATCTGGATCTTTTGGAATTGAATGCTTGTCTAGAAATGCGAAAAAAGCTTATTTTGTAGAGAATAATACAAAAACTCAAAATACTCTTTATAGAAATTTATCAAATAATTTTACTAAAGAAAAATATGAAATATCCAAGAAAGATTTTTTTAAATTAGATAAAACTGGCTTAGTGCAAAACTATAATCCTAAATTAATTTTTTTTGATCCACCTTATGCAATAAAAAATTTTGATGAAATATATAAATTTATTAATAGTCTTAATAATATAAAAGATTTAATATTGGTGCTTCATATAGAAAAAAAAAGACATATTTATTTTGATAATTTTAAGTTTAATTTAGAAAAAATATACGGAATATCTAAAATTATTTTTTTAAAAAATTAACCTTTTAATATTTTATTTTTTATTAATTGAACAGACGGTTGGTCATATGGATTTATTCCCATAACTTTTCCAAGCAAAATAGTTTCTAGAATAAAATAAGAAAACAATTCAATTAAATTAAGCGGATTTCTATGGTCCGATATTTTAATAACACGGTGTGGAATCTTCTTTTCTTTATATACCTCAATGACCGAATTAAATTGTTTTTTTAATAACTCTAATGGAGTTAAATGCTCTATGTTAGTAAAACCTTCGTCAATAAAATGATCAATATAACTCTCATCTTGTGGAGAAAAAATATTGAACATTTTATTATTGGGACCATCTAAATACAATTGCATCATACTATGATGATCTTTGGGACAAATTGATGTAATTGGAGTCATACCTAAATTTTGCTTACCTAAACTTTCAGCATGCAGTTGATGAAACCAATACGAAAAATGCTTTAATCGATAATTATAAATCAAATTACAATAAATACTTAATTTCATTTCTTTTATCAGTGTTACTAGAATTGCAACATTTCTCGTGGGACTTTGGTCGTTATCTTCATTGAGTAAAGCAATGTATTTCTCTGAACCTTCTTCAACTTTAAGATTTAAATCTAAAAATGGTAAAATACCTGTCTCAGACAATATAGAGAATCTTCCGCCTATATTAGGATTATGCTCAATACATTTAATTTTATTTTTAATGGCAAATTTATTTAAAATACTATCTTTGTTTTCTGTGATTATAACCATAGATTCAAAGAGGTAATTGCTTAAATTATTATCTTTATACTCCTTTATCAAAATGTTTAAAATTGCAAGTGTTTCGAATGTATCCCCTGATTTTGATATAACAAAATAAACATAATCTTTAAAATTTTTCTTTTTAAAGAAATTTATAAAATATTCGTAGTCAAGATTGTCAAAAAAAATAATTTCACCGTCTATGTAAAAAGATAATGCTTTTGCCCCAGAGGAAGAGCCGCCAAGACCAATAACAACCTTTTTTTTATTTTTGATATCAATTTCATACTTTAACTTTCTAATTTTTGACTGATATTTTTTAGTAAAAGACTCAATTACTTCATTTCCTCCGTTGTTATATTCCTTTAAAAGTTGATCCGAAATTTCTTTTGTTTTGTCTAAATTTTTTAAAAATTGCGTATGATTATTAAAATCAAAACCTTCCTTGTCAAAAAAAAAACTATTATCTAGGTTAATCATTTCTCTCTAGCTGATCAATTATACTCTTTTCAACAGAAGACTTTTTTAAAGTATTTTGATTAATTTCTTTTTTTTCACTGTTTGAATTTAATGAGCTATCAATAATACTTTTAGTCTCATTTACTGCAGTAATTTTGTTTTTCTTTTTTTTAGTTTTACTATCGGGAGGAAGCAAATCATAATTAGGGGGTTTTGTAATAGGATCTATTTTTTTAATTAAAAATTCATTAGGTACATCCTTATCGAAACCAACACCTTTTTTAAATTCTGAGCAGCCCGAAATTGAAAATAAAACAAATATTAAAACTAAAAACTTAATCATTTTTTTTTTATATCACTAATAATTTCGAAAGATAGAAGTGTAACAATACCCAAAGTAATCCAAATATCAGCTATATTAAAAGTAAACCAGTGGAAACCTTTATAATTTATATCTATAAAATCTGGCACAGCATTATAATAAAGCCTATCTATAAAATTTCCAATAGCTCCTCCTGAAATCATCGAAAAACATACTATTTCAAATTTTTTTTCAGATTTAAAAATTAAATAAATAATAAAAACTATAATCATGAATATTAATATGGAGAGAAAATTATAAAAAAAACTTTCACTTTCTAAAAGTCCAAAAGCAATACCTTTATTCCATAATAAAATTAAATTTAGATAAGGATTTATATATAAATCGCTCAGATTGTTTTGGATAAAATAATTTATTACATAAATTTTTGAAATTCGATCTGTTAAAAAACAAATGGTAATTATAAAAATACTTAACAAAATTTTATTTCTTAATTGCGCAATTTTTTCTTTCACAGGGATTTAACGATACTTTCCAGCAGTAATCACATTTTTTTCCCACTGCTTTTTCGATTGCAACTTTAATACCATTGTCAAAATCTAAACTTTGCATTTTATACTTTTTTTCATCACTTACTACATCTGCGCTGGAGCAAATAAAAAAATCACTTAAATTAATTTTATCAAATACATTTTGATTTTTTTCATCGATTGAGAAAATAATTTTTGTTTCAAGGCTAGATTTTATAATTTTTTTATTTCTTAAATCTTCAATAATTTGATTAACTTCTGTCTTAATTTTTGTAAGTACGCCCCATTGATTTTTATCGAATTCAATCCTTTGGTCGAATTTTATATCTTTAAAATCTATTAAAAATATACTTTCTTCAAATAATGATTTTTCATCTCTATTTGATAATTTTAGTATTTGAAAAACCTCCTCAATGGTAAAAACTAAAATAGGATTTAACCATTTCATTAGGAAGTAAAGGCAAATTTTTAATATTTTTATACAGTTTTTCCTTTTATTGCTGTCTAGATCGTCACAATATAAACAGTCTTTTCTAATATCAAAATAGAATGAAGATAAATCAATGGTACAAAAATTTAAAACATCTACATATATTTTGTGAAATTCATTTTTTTCAACATGAAGGTTAAAATTCTTATCTAAATCTGAAATTTTATTTAGAATAAAAGATTCTAAAACATCTAAATTTTCAAATTTTAAATTTTCAACTTCATTAAATCTAAATTCATCATTTATATTTCCTAATATAAATCTTAATGTATTTCTAATTTTTCTATAAGACTCAGAATGCTGTGTTATGATAGATTGATCAATCCTTAAGTCCTCTGAATAATCAGAAGCAACAACCCATAGTCTAAGGATATCAGCTCCATTCCTTTTTATAATTTCTTCCGGAGCTACAACATTGCCTAAAGATTTTGACATTTTTTGCCCCTTTCCATCAACAACAAAACCATGGGTAAATATACTCTTATAAGGTGCTTTTCCTCTAGTGCCCACAGAGTGCAGCAATGATGAATGAAACCAGCCTCTATGCTGGTCAGAACCTTCTAAATACATGTCAGCTGGCCAATTTAATTCTTTTCTATTCTCTAAAACATAAGTGTGAGTTGAACCTGAGTCGAACCAAACTTCGACAATGTCTTCAACCTTTGCATATTCATCCTTATTATATTTTTCTCCTAAAAATTCAGACAGATCTCTTTTGTACCACGCATCACTACCCTCTTGTTTAAAAATATTGTAAATGCGCTCATTAACTTGATCATCAATAATTGGCTCGTGAGTTTTTTTATTGATAAAAATTGGTAACGGAACCCCCCAAAACCTTTGTCGGGAAATACACCAATCAGGTCTAGTTTCAATCATCCCATGAATTCTATTTTTTCCCATTGAAGGAAAAAATTCTGTTTCATTAATACCCTTGATAGCTTTTTTTCTTAGATCATTTGTATCCATTGAAATAAACCATTGTAGTGTTGCTCTATGCACAAGTGGGGCTTTAGATCTCCATGAGTGAGGGTAGCTATGTTTATATTCAGTAGTAAAAACTAATTTTTTAAATTTCTTTAATTCTTCAATAACTAATTTATCTGCTTTAAAAATATGATTACCCTCAAAATATTTAATTATATTTGTATAATAACCGTTATCATCAATCGTATTTTCAGCTTTAATTCCATTTTTTAAACCTAGAGCAAAATCATCTGGGCCATGGCTAGGAGCAACATGAACTATTCCAGTTCCTTGATCTGTAGTTACAAAGTCTGCCTCCAACAAAGGTACGTCAAATTGATATCCAAGTTCATCAAGAGGGTGAGTAGCTATCAATCCATTAAATTCATTTCCATTAAAAGTATCTATTATTTTAAGATTACTTTTTGTTACGCTTTTGAAATGTTCAAATAAATCTTTTGCTATTATAATTTTTTCACCTTCATCATCTTGATATATTCCATACTCTAAATTTGTGTTATAGGCTAATGCTCTATTACAAGGTATTGTCCAAGGTGTAGTGGTCCAAATAACTACATTCAAATCATCCATTTCCTTAAATTTATTTTTAATTTTAAATTTTACATATATCTGATTAGAAACATGATCTTGATATTCAACCTCAGCATCTGCTAATGCTGTAGATTCTACTACTGACCATAAAACAGGTTTGTAACCCTTGTATAATCCGCCATTTTTTAAAAATCTTAGAATTTCATTCGCGATTTGAGCTTCTGCATCATTTGACATAGTCGCGTAGTAATTTTCCCAATCGCCTAACACGCCTAATCTTTTGAATTGATCTTTCTGAATTTTAATCCATTCTTTAGCAAATTCTCTACATTGATTTCTAAAATCCAAAATAGATATACTTTTTTTATCAATTCCTTTTTTTTTATTCTGTTCCTCAATTTTCCATTCAATTGGTAATCCATGACAATCCCAACCTGGAACATAGGGGCAGTCTTTTCCATCAATAGATTTAAATTTCACAACTATATCTTTTAAAATTTTATTTAAAGCCGTTCCAATATGTATATTCCCATTCGCATAAGGAGGGCCGTCATGTAAAATAAACTTTTCTCTTCCGGCTCTTTTGGCCCTAATCTTTTTATACAAGTCAATCCTATCCCAAAACTGCGTTGTCTCTGGTTCTTTCTGAGGAAGATTTCCTCTCATCGGAAAATCTGTTTTTGGTAAATTGACTTTATTTTCAGACATTATTTAAGACTCTTTTGGCGATTGTAATATCTTTTTTTATCTGATCTGTAAGATGTTTTTTTGTTCTAAATTTTTTTTCTTTTCTAAGAAACTTAAAAAACTCTATTTTTACCTTTTTTTTGTATAAATTTTTAATAGGTTGAAACAAATGAGTTTCTAAGACCTCGTTTTGTTTTGCTTTAATAGTTGGCGCAATACCAAAATTACTTATAGCATTATATGACTTATTATTGACATGCAACTTAGTTGCATAAACACCTCTCAAAGGTTTAATACAATTTTTTATAAAAACATTTGCAGTCCTAAAACCTAATTTGCGTCCAATTTTATTTCCACTACTGACACTTCCTGTGATAGACCACTTTCTACCTAATAGGATATTAGCTTCATCTATTTTTCCAATTTGAATAAGTTTTCGAATTTGTGATGATGAAATTTTTTTTCCATATAGTTTTTTTTGGATAGCAATTTTTATATTAAAATATTTTTTTAATAATTTCGTATCCCCAGATCTATTCTTTCCAAATTTAAACTCTCTACCAATAATAATTTTTGATGGCGAAACTCTATTTTTTAAAATTTTATGAATAAAGTTGCTAGCACTTTGACTTCTAAAACGATAATTAAATTTTAAAATAATTAAAAAGTCTAATTTCATTTGAAATAAGATATTTTCTTTATCCTGGTTACTTATTATTTTAAGATTTTTATCCTTTAAGAAAAATTCTTTTGGATTTGGATCAAAAGTTAGTAAACCAAATTTTAATTTATTTTTTTTGGCTACTTTTTTTGCTTCATTTAAAATTGAAGCATGGCCTTTGTGTAAGCCATCAAAGTTCCCGATAACCAAAATCGAATTTTTTGTATAATTTAAATTAAATTTATTTCTTAAAATTTTCATTTTACCATTTCAGCTCTTGTTGAAACTTATTTATTTGTAGACTTTCTATTTCATTTGATTTCAATAATTTATCAAAATTTAAATTGTTGTTCCTAAAAAAATCTTTGTAAATGCCATTTAAAATTAATAAGGAATCTATATAATTATTTTGTGCTCCACAAATATCTGTTTTTAAATTATCGCCTATAGCTAATATTCTGTTCTTCTCGATTTCTATATCAAGAATTCTGGATATCTGATTTATTGCAAACTCGTAAATTGTCTCATAAGGTTTTCCAAAATATTTTACTTTGCCACCTAATTTTTTATAATATTTTGCAAGCGCACCAGCGCAAAACTCGATCTTATCTCCTCTAGAAACAACCTCGTCAGGATTTGCACATAAAAAAGATTTATTATTATTTATTAAATTCATAAAAAAATTCTCATAGTTCGATATATCTTGACCGATCTTATCTATTAAACCTGTACAAACTACTTCTTCTGCATCATCTATATTTTTAGTAATATTTTTAATTTCAAAAAAAAGATCGCTATCTTTATCTGGGCCCAAATGAAAAAATTTTTTATCTTTATTATTTAATATATATTTTCTAGTAACATCCCCAGATGTAATGAGAAGATCAATTAAATCTAAATCAAAATTTAATTTTAATAAAAACTTTTTTACTGTTTCATTTGTTCTGGGGGCGTTTGATATCAAAACTATTTTTTTTCTGTTACTCTTTAGTTTTTCTAAGACATGAATAGCATTATCAAATAATTTAACTCCATTATGTATAACGCCCCATAAATCTACAAAATAAATATCGTAATATCTTGAAATGTCCTTAAAATTAATAATCTCTTCTGGAAACTGTTTTCTCATTTTTTATTCAGTTTTCTGAAGAGTATTTTTCAAGTTATCTATCAATTGATCAATTTGATTTTTTTGAATTATTAATGGTGGCGATAAAGCTATAATATCACCAGTCACTCTTAATAATGTTTTTTGATTTTCAAAAGCTTCACACAAAACATTATATGCTCTCCTTGTAGGCTTTCCATCCATAGGCTCAAGCTCTACAGCTCCAATTAGTCCAAGATTTCTAATATCGATTATATTTCTCACTCCTTTTAAAGAGTGTACTGCATCTTCCCAATATATAGATAATTCATTAGCTCTTTCAAAAAGTTTTTCGTCTTCATAAAGTTTTAAAGTTGCTAAAGATGCTGCGCAGGCTAATGGATGGGCTGAATAAGTATACCCATGAAACAGATCAATTGTCTTTTCATCTTTATTCATAAATGCTTCAAAAATTTTATCTTGTACTAAGACTGCGCCCATTGGTACCGTTCCACTGTTTATGCCTTTTGCTAAACATATTAGGTCAGGTGTAACACTAAAATATTGACTCGCAAAAGCCGTACCTAGTCTTCCGAAGCCAGTAATTACTTCATCAAAAATTAAAAGAATATCGTTTACATCACATATTTTTTTTAATTTATCTAAATAATTCTTAGGTGGAATTAATACACCAGTTGAACCTGCAACTGGTTCTACAATAACAGCTGCTATATTATCCGATCCGTGATTTTGGATCATATCTTCTAATTCATTTGTAAGCTCTTCACCCCAGCTTGGCTGACCTTTAGAGAAAGCATTTTTTTCTAAATTATGTGTATCTTTTAAATGATAAACTTCTGGTAAAAATTTATTAAACTGACTTCTGTTTTTTTCGATACCACCAACTGAAACTCCACCAAAATTAGTTCCGTGATATCCTCTGTTTCTGCCAATAAGTATTCTTTTTTTTTCTTTGCCCTTTTCTCTCCAATAAGAGAGGGCAATTTTTAAAGCACTTTCAACTGCCTCTGATCCAGAGTTTCCAAAAAAAACATGATTAAATCCGTCCGGAGCCATTTGAGATAATTTAGAGCTCAATTCAAATGATTTTGGGTGCCCCATGTTAAAAGCAGGCGCAAAATCTAGTTCGCTTGCTTGATTTTTAATTGCCTCAACTATTGGCTCTCTATTATGACCGGCGTTACAACACCATAACCCAGCTACACCATCCAAAATTTTTTCTCCGGAAGGTGTATAATAATACATACCCTTTGCTTTTGAAATTAATCGAGGTTTTTTTTTGAAGTGTTTATTTGCAGAAAAAGGCATCCATAGAGATTCTAAATCATTAGGAAAGTTTGCAGACTCGCAAGATTTGAAGGCTTTTTTGATAGAACTAAATACAGACATTGTTTAGCATATACTGCAAAATAGCTCGAAAAACCACATATTCTGGGTTTTAGTAACCCCTTGAAAATTTGGAATTCATAATCATATCTCTGCCATAACGTTAAAGGAGAAAACTATGAAATTCAGACCGTTACACGATAGAGTGTTAGTTGAATCATTAGAAAGTGAAGAAAAAACTGCTGGTGGAATTATTATTCCTGATACTGCAAAAGAAAAACCTCAAGAAGGTAAAGTAGTTGCGGTAGGACCAGGAGCTAAATCAGAAGATGGAAAAATTACACCAATGGATGTCAAAGTAGGTGATCAAATTCTTTTTGGAAAGTGGTCAGGCACTGAAGTTAAGATTGATGGAAAAGAATATTCTATCATGAAAGAAAGCGACATCATGGGAGTAATTGCAAAGAAATAATTTAGGAGGAAATTAAAATGGCAGGAAAAATTGTAAAATTTGATACTGAAGCTAGAAACTCAATGCTTAAAGGCGTTGACATTCTTGCTAATGCTGTAAAAGTTACTTTAGGACCAAAAGGAAGAAATGTTGTGATAGATAAATCTTTTGGAGCTCCAAGGATTACTAAAGACGGTGTTACTGTAGCAAAAGAAGTTGAGTTGGAAGATAAGTTTGAGAACATGGGTGCTCAAATGGTAAAAGAAGTTGCTAGTAAAACAAATGACGAAGCTGGTGATGGAACTACAACTTCAACTGTGTTAGCTCAATCAATTGCTAAAGAAGGTTGTAAGTACGTATCTGCAGGAATGAATCCAATGGATTTAAAAAGAGGTATTGATACTGCAATTGAAAAAGTGATTGAAGAAATTAAAAGTAGTTCAAAGAAAGTAAAGACTAGTGAAGAAATTGCACAAGTTGGAACAATTTCTGCAAATGGTGAAAAAGAAATTGGAGACATGATTTCTAAAGCTATGCAGAAAGTTGGCAACGAAGGTGTAATTACAGTTGAAGAAGCAAAAGGTCTTCAAACTGAACTAGATGTCGTTGAAGGTATGCAGTTCGACCGAGGTTTCTTGTCACCATACTTTATTACTAACTCAGACAAGATGATTGCTGAATTAGATAATCCACTAATTTTATTATGTGAGAAAAAACTATCTAACTTACAATCAATTGTTCCTCTTTTAGAATCTGTTGTTCAATCTTCTAGATCACTATTAATTATTGCTGAAGAAGTTGAAGGTGAAGCTTTAGCGACTTTAGTTGTAAACAAATTAAGAGGTGGTTTAAAAGTTGTTGCGGTTAAAGCTCCAGGTTTTGGAGATAGAAGAAAAGCGATGTTAGAAGATATTGCAATCTTAACTGGTGGAACTTTAATATCTGAAGATCTTGGTATCAAGTTAGAGAACGTAAAAATCAATGATCTTGGATCTTGTAAAAAAATTAAAGTTGATAAAGATAATACTACAATTGTTGATGGCGCTGGAAAAAAAGGTGACATTGAAGCAAGATGTGGTTCAATCAGAAAACAAATCGAAGAGTCAACATCTGACTATGATAAAGAAAAACTTCAAGAAAGACTTGCTAAACTAGCTGGCGGTGTTGCCGTTATAAAAGTTGGTGGAGCAACTGAAGTTGAAGTTAAAGAAAGAAAAGACAGAGTTGATGATGCACTAAATGCTACTAGAGCAGCTGTTGAAGAAGGAGTTGTAACTGGTGGTGGATGTGCTCTACTTTATGCTTCTGAAATTTTAGATAATTTAAAAGTAAAAGGTGATGATCAAAAAGCTGGTGTAGAAATTGTAAAAAAAGCTTTACAAGCTCCGATCAGACAAATCATCGCTAATGCTGGTGTGGATGCATCCGTAGTTGTTGGAAAACTTTTAGAAGGTAAAAAAGGATCTAATGGATATGATGCTCAATCAGAAGAGTATTGTGATATGTTCCAAAAAGGAATTATCGATCCTACAAAAGTAGTAAGAACTGCTCTTCAAGATGCTGCATCAATTGCTAGTTTGTTAATTACAACTGAAGCAATGATTGCAGATAAACCAGATGATAAAGATTCTGGTCCAGCAATGCCTCCTATGGGTGGCGGTATGCCTGGTATGGGTGGAATGGGAATGTAATTCCGAACCGAATTTAAAAAAGCCCGGTGTAACCGGGCTTTTTTTTTACTTAAAAATATCTAATTCTTTTTCTTTAAATTTTTTCGAGACAAATAAACAGGCTGAACTTTTTAATATTTTTCCATCAGAAATTATTCTTAGGTTGTTTTCTTTTAGTGTTGATCCTGTCGATGTAATATCAGTTATTAACTCTGCCGAACCTGTAAAGGGGTAAGACTCTGTTGCACCTAAACTCCCAACTATTTTAAATTCGGTTACCCCTCTTGATAAAAGGAAATCCTCTGTCAATTTTGGATACTTTGTTGCAACTCTCATTCTTCGATTATATTTTTCTTTAAACTCAAAACTAACCTCTTCTAAATCTGCAATATTTTGAACGTCAAGCCAGTCATTTGGTACAGCCACGACTAAATCAGCAAAACCAAAATTTAGTTTTTTCAAAATCTTAATATTATTTTGATATTCATCTGGTAGTTCCATCAAAAGATCTAAACCTGATACTCCAGCATCTAAAGTTCCATCATTTAATCTTTCAATGATTTCTCTAGCGTGTAAAAAAATACCATCAAAATTGTCACTTTCTTCAAAATTGAAGAAGTAATTTCTAGAATTTGTATTTTTAATATTTAAATTTTTTGACGCAAATATTCTTATGCTTTCATCTTTTAATCTTCCTTTACTGGGTAATCCTAATCTTATTTTGTTCATATCAATTGATTTAAATTAATTGCAGCACCAAAAGCCGGGGTCTGCTTACCACCTAAAGTTTTAATTAAATTATTATATTCACCTCCTCTGGCAAGTTCTTTATTCTGTTTACAAATTGAAAAAGCTAAACCAGTATAATATTGAGTTTCTCTTCCAAACTTGGCATCAAAGATGATATTGTGTTTCGATCCTAATTTTTTGTTTAAATTATTAAATTTCGATAAAGTTTGATTAATATTTTTTATTTTCAAATTATTTTTTTCAACAAAATTTTTAATAACATTTCTTGATTTACCTAAAGGAACTTTTAATTTTAAAAAATCCTTAATAATTTTGACACTACGACTACCTCTAAAATTATCTCGTGGATCTTTTATTTTCTTTTCAAATCTCTCAATAATCTCCTCAACGGTTCTACCACCAATTACCTTGCCGGCTTCCATTTTTTTAAGTTCTTCAAGTCTATCATAATCAATTTTAATCTTTTCATCATCAAGATCATAATTTGTGTCTAATCGTTTTAACAGCTCATCAAAATATTCTTTTCTAGAATAATGTCTGATTAATCTTAATTTCCATCTTTGAGGTAAATTTAATGAATTAATTAAATTCTGAAATAAACCAAGATCGTTTAAAACGATTTCAATTTTTTTTAATTTTTGAAATACAGATAAAATAGTAGATAAAATTAAATATTCAGGTGACGATTTAGAGTTAATAATTTCACAACCAATCTGATCAAAAACATTTAAATCTCTTTTTTTATTCAACCTAAATGCTGATCCAAAATAAGATAATTTTTCAGTCCCCTTTTTTTTACTTTGAATATATTGAATGGCTGTTGCAATTGTTAAATCAGGTCTCAAACTAATTTCTTTTCCAGACTTATCTTTAAAATTTAATGAGTATTTTTTAAAAGCTTCTCCGGATCGTTGTGTGAGAAGATCAGTATCAATTACAATTTCTAGGTCTATAAAATTAAAACCTTTCTTTTTAAAAATATTTAATATTTTTTTTGAAATATTTTCTTTATTTTTTTTATTTATTAAAGCTTTTGACATGCCTATTTTTTTATCTCTTTTAATAAATCTGATAGTGCAAAAGTCTTTTGTGCATCTTTGGATTGCGTCCAATCTTCTCTAGATTTAATATCTTCAGATACTTTGCTACCTATTACGAGATTTTTTAACGTTACAAATTCTTTTGAAACTTCATCATCACCACAAATAATCACATATTTGCAATTTCGTTTATCTGCATATTTTAATTGAGCTTTGAAATTCGAAGACCCAGAATAAATTTCAGAATTAATATTATTCGATCTCAATAAATTTAAGATTTTAAAATAATAATCCATATATTTTTCATCTAGTATACAAATTAAAACAGGATTTTTTTGACTGAAATTAAAAATATTCTTTTGATTTAATGCATATAATAAACGGTCAAGACCAATAGAAATTCCAGTAGCTGGACAATCTTGATTTTTAAATCTTTTTACAAGATCATCATATCTTCCGCCACCACCAATAGAACCAAATTCAATATCTATTCCTTTTTCATTTTTAACTTTGAATGTAAGTTCTGCTTCAAAAATTGGTCCGGTATAATATTCAAGACCTCGGACCACTGCTGGATCAATTTTAAAATTGTTAAATTCAAAAAACGCAAAGTTTTTGACTATTTGTTTTAATTCGCTGATACCTTCTTGAAATAATTTATTTTTACATCCTATTTGCTCTAATTGATCTATCCCTTTTGAATTTAAAAATTCTACAATTTTATCTATTTGTTTTACCTTTAATTTTGCGCCTACAGTAAAATCACCTGATTTATCTTTTCTACCTTTTCCTAATAATAATTTAACACCATCAATGCCGACTCGATCTAACTTATCAATTGCCCTTAATGATGTAGACTGTTGATTTTGATCTTTAATATTTAGCTCTTCTAGTAAACCTTTTGATAATTTTCTATTTGAAATTTTAATGTTAAATTCATTATTTGCTAAACCGCACTTTTCTAATATTTCTGATATTAAAACACATAATTCGCTATCAGCTAATAAATTATTTGTTCCAACATAATCAGCATCAAATTGTAAAAATTCTCTAAAACGTCCTGGTCCTGGTTTTTCATTTCTCCATACTGCACCTAATTGATATCTTTTGAAAGGTCTTGGAAGATTATCAAAATTTTTTGCAGTAAACCGGGCTAACGGTGCTGTAAGGTCATATCTCAAAGATAACCACTTTTTACTATCCTCAAATGAAAATACTCCTTCAGATGGTCTATCTTTATCAGGTAAAAATTTTCCTAAACTTTCCGTATATTCAAAACTAGGTGTCTCAAGAAATTCAAAGCCATACTTCGTCATGACCTCCTTAATTTGTTTAATTAAGAAATCTCTTATAACCAGCTCTTTTTCTTTTCTATCGATAAAACCACCGGGTAAATCTACGGGTGGCTTACTAATTTTTTTATTCATTATTTTGGTACAGCTGGTTGGAGTTGCACCA
>CEOK01005295.1_pt1 | contig 14134 bp, 14 predicted proteins | sample 427001 | NCBI WGS metagenome assembly CEOK01 (sample SAMEA2591108, study PRJEB7988) | marine metagenome | isolation source: saline water (ENVO:00002010), including | reverse complement strand
AGGCACACTAACAATTAAGGACGCTGACTAATGGATAATGGACAGATTAATTTAAATGGTGATAATTCACAGCAAATATTAACTGATATGGCTGTTATGCACACACGTATGCAGTCATTAGAAAGACGTTTACATAGATTAGAAATGATACTAATTGCTTTAATAGGTGGTTATGTAGCATTTACAATAAGTATATTTACACAGATAATGCAATAAGAAAGGACCGAGATGGAGTCAATAGCAGTATTTATTATTTACGCAGTTATAAACTTTGGAAATGTAGTACTTACACAGGAGTTTAAACCTATACAGTTTAAAGATAAAGAGCAATGCGAAGCGTATTTGCATCTTAATGCTGAAGCTATTAATATGAGTTTAATAGATCACTTTCAAACTTTAGGAAGACCTAAGTCTACAGTATTAGAAGTTGGCTGCTTGGACAGAACCCGTTTTGTATGGGAAGAAACCTAAAGGAAAACAAGCATGGATCCAGTAACGATTAGCGCAGCGCTAGGTGTAGCGAGTACAGCATTTAACGGAATTAAGAGAGCCTTTGCGGCAGGTCGTGATTTAGAAGCTATGAGTCAAGACTTGTCTAGATGGATGGGTGCAGTATCAGATGTAGATGCAGCTCATAAGTCTGCTAAGAATCCTACAATGCTACGTAAAGTATTAGGTGGCGGATCTATAGAGCAGGAAGCTATAGAAGCATTTACAGCTAAAAAGAGATTAGAAGAACAACGCTACGAATTACAGCAGTTTATAAAGTTTAGTCATGGTACAGCAGCATGGGACGACTTACTAGCAATGGAAGGACAGATACGTAAGAGAAGGCAAAAGGAAATCTATGACAAAAAAATCTTCAGAGAAAAAGTTATTGGGTATGTCGCGCTTGCAGTGGTTCTTGCTATTGGTATTAGTGTTTTGGTCTTGTTTACTACTACCCTTGTGGGGGTCGACAGAGGGTGGTTCGGATAAGTGTGTTCGTAAAGATGGCGGACAATATACATTTGAATGGTTATGTAATCAAGATGGCATAATAGTATTAGCACAGTCTGATAACATTAAGAACTGCTATACCTGCTTCCTAAAAAAGTTTAGTGACTGGACATGGGATCAAGAAAAAAGACTAGGCATAAGAGAAGATCCTAAATATATTACATGCCGTAGATACAAAAGAGTACAAGCAAGAAACGGTCAGCAAGTCTGTATATATAAAGGTGCAAACAATACATATACATTAGTTGTTGAAGGACAATGCCCTAGCGAGTATAAATGTAAGTATGATCCTAACGGTCAAGAACCAAATATAGATAGCGTAGTTGATTCGTTAAACGATAAATTTAAGAGAAAGTAATATGGTATTAAATAATTTAATAGGACCTGTAACAGGGTTGTTAGATAAGTTTATAGAAGATAAAGATCAGAAAGCAGCATTAGCACATGAGATAGCTACAATGGGTGCAAAGCATGCACAAGAAATAGCTATATCACAAATAGAGGTTAACAAAGCTGAAGCAGCTAGTGGATCGTTTTTTAAAGGTGGTTGGCGTCCTTTTATAGGATGGGTATGTGGATTAGCTTTTGCTTATCATTTTATATTACAACCGTTGTTAGTGTTTATACTAGCTACATTTAGTATAGCATTACCTGATTTACCTGAGTTTGATATGGGTACATTGTTACCTGTATTAGGTGGTATGTTAGGAATCGGAGGTTTACGTACGTATGAAAAGCAAAAGGGAATAACAAAATGAAAAAGAAGAAACAAGGCTTATGGGCTAACATACATGCTAAGAAAAAGCGTGGTGAAAAAATGCGTAAGAAAGGGGCTAAAGGCGCACCTACAGCTGCAGCAATGGCATCAGCTCAACGTAAGAAGTAGTGTCTCCTATTAGAGATCAATAATATACTATTAGGAGATAAATATGCAGACGTATGAGGGACCCACAAAGCCAATATCTATAGAAATAGATAAGATGAAGTACTGCCAGAAAGACGAAACATTTGATGAAAAAGTTTCTAGAATAGCTAGAACTTTAGCCGATGATCAAAGACATAAAGACAATCTAAAGGACGTACTAGGCAATATGAGGTTCTTACCTGCGGGTAGAGTACAATCTGCAATAGGAAGCAGTCGAATAACAACAGCTTATAACTGCTTTGTATCAGGAACTATAGAAGATAGTATGAATACAATAATGGAGAAAGCAAGTGAAGCAGCTGAAACAATGCGTAGAGGTGGTGGGATTGGCTACGACTTCTCAAAGATCAGGCCCAGAGGCGATAAGATTAAATCGCTTGATAGCCAAGCTAGTGGTCCGGTCTCCTTTATGGGCATCTTTGATTCTATCTGTCAGACCATCGCTAGTTCAGGACACAGACGCGGGGCGCAGATGGGTGTCCTCAGGGTCGACCATCCCGACATTGAGGAATTCGTTAGTGCTAAACGTAATTCTGATCGTCTTACTGGTTTTAATATTAGTGTAGGTATAACTGACAAGTTTATGGAAGCTCTTACAAACCCTGATGATAGCTCGTTTGATTTAGTATTTGAGCATAAAGTATATAAGACTATATGTGCTAAAAAGCTATGGGATCAGATTATGGAATCTACCTGGGACTGGGCAGAGCCTGGTGTATTGTTTGTAGATCGTATATCTGAAATGAATAACCTACACTACTGTGAAGAAATAGTAGCAACAAACCCTTGTGGTGAACAACCACTACCACCATATGGAGCTTGCTTACTAGGTAGCTTTAATTTAACAAAGTATATTATAGAAGATATACAAAACTTGTTTGACTTTGATCAGTTTAAAAAAGATATACCTCATGTTGTAAGAGCTATGGATAATGTTATCGATAGAACTATATATCCATTAAAACAACAATCAGATGAAGCAAAGAATAAGAGACGTATGGGACTAGGTGTTACTGGTCTTGCTAATGCAGGAGAAATGCTTGGACTACCTTATGCGTCTGAAGAGTTTATGGACTGGTCAGAAAAAGTATTTGCTTGTTTACGAGATAACTGTTATAAAACTTCTGCGTTATTAGCTAAAGAAAAAGGACCATTTCCACTATACAGAGAAGAGTATTTAAAATCAAACTTTGTAAGAGGTTTACCACAATCAGTGAGGAAACTAATAAGAGAGCATGGCATCAGAAACTCACACCTTACGTCTATCGCTCCTACTGGCACTATTAGCTTGGTTGCTGACAATGTTTCAGGAGGGATTGAGCCCGTCTTCAGTCATTACTACGATAGAACAATTCAGACTTTTGATGGACCTAAGGTTGAGCGAGTAGAAGACTATGCATATGCTAAAGGTATAGAAGGTAAGACAGCTAATCAGACAACTGTACAAGAACATTTATCTGTTTTACTACTAGCACAGCATTATGTAGATAGTGCTTGTTCTAAAACTTGTAATGTAGGAGATGATGTTGGGTACGAAGAGTTTAAGCAAGTTTACGTGGATGCCTGGAAAGGCGGGGCGAAAGGATGTACAACGTTCCGACTCAGTGGTAAAAGATACGGAGTACTTACGACCGTGGAAGAAGAAAAGAAAGATACGGCTGAGATTCAATCAATTCAAGAAGAAGATAAAGTCGAAGCGTGCTTTGTGGACCCACAGACTGGGATTAGCGAGTGTGCTTAATAGGAGATAACTATGGCCGAAGATCTAAACATTGTCGATATAGCCAGTAAAGGTGTTGTTAAAGATACTCCGCCTATCGCTTTAGCACCTAATATATTTACTGACGTACGTAATGTTAGATTTAAAGATGGTGCCATAAGAAAAATGGAAGGAGAGCTGCTACTTAATAACATTGCAGATGAGTTAACAGGATCGTTATCGCATGGTAAGGTTAGGTATTTTGCTGCATGGCAGGATCCTAACTTACAACCTACTGGCTGCTATTATATATTTGTAGTAGACTTACTTAACAACAATATTATTGTAGGCCAAAAGGTTTACATACAAGATCACTTAGGGACTAAAAGAGATATAACTCCCTCTACTTTAAACAGTGGTAATGGTTTTACATTTACTACTGATGGATGGATGCATACGTTATTTAATGGTGGCTTCACGTTTATTATAAACAATGGGATAGAAAAGCCACATTATATAAAGGATACGCCGGGTAATACAAACATTAATAATATAGTATTAGCTGAGCTACCTGGTTGGGATAGTTATAACGTAGCACAAACAACTCACTCAGATACATTCTCTACAGGAGATAGTAATGTATTTGATTTAGGACAGAAAGTAGACTTTGCAGCTAATAGTATTAGCGTAACAGGGACGACTACAAAGAATGCACAGGGAGGTAGTCCGGCTGGCAGTGGTACAGTAAATGGTACTAACTTTGTACCAGGAGCTTTGCCAGGATCTACACCATCTGTAACTGGTGATAACTTTCAGATATATACAGATGCAGCTACTAATACTACTGTTGTTATAATAGGTAATTTAAGTAACGGTAATACAGTAACAGTTAATGTTAACTCACGTAATCCCGTAAATGTACGCTGTGGTGTACTAGAAGCGTTTGGTAACTTACTTGTTGCAGGAGACTTAACTGAAATAGATACAAGCGGTGCTACAATACGTAGACTATCAGGTGTTGTTAGAACTTCTGATGTTGCTGCGCCAGGTGCATTACCTATTAACTGGAATCCCTTTGAAGCTGGTGCTAGTACTGCTGATGAGTTTACGCTATCTGAAACAAGTCAAATACAAGACATGAAGCCACTACAAGGTAACATGTACATATATGCCACTGACTCTATACATGCTATGCGTCTTACAGGTAACGTAAATGTACCGGTTAGTTTTGCGCCTGTTACAGACGAGTATGGTGCTCTTACAAAAGGAGCTGTAAAAGAATATGATGGTAAACACTTTGTAGTAGGACGTAACGATATATACGTGTTTCAAGGTAATCCATCTAATATACAATCGTTAGCTGGTGGTAGAGTACAAACTTACTTTTTTAATAATCTAAACCCAATACACGAAAACCAATTGATGCTAATGCAAAATCATTTGGAGAATGAAATATGGGTTTGCTACCCTACACTAGATTCGCTTGCTGGTGAACTAGATGAAGTGTTAATATGGAACTATAGAGATAATACATGGACTATAAGAGACTTAAACGGAGTTATGTCAGGAGATATGGGACCTGTAAAAGGTGGTGGAATACCCTCTGCTACCATTGCGCTAACGGGCAACAGTGGTTCTTTTGGCTATACTAATAGAGGTAAAAAAGAAGTTGTAGCTGTTACTATTAATGGTAAAACTCCTAGACGTACTGTAGGTACTAAAGCTAAAAAGACTATATCTGTAGGAACATTTAGTACTTTTCAAACAAATACTAGAGAAGTTGTAGACCTAGCTATAACAGGAGATACAGGACCTAATGTTGTTAATCAAATAACTACATTAACATTTCCTTCTTCTGCTACTTTTGCTTATGATAGAACTCAAAGTAACTACCTTGACGGTGGTGCTAGTGCTGTTATAAAAGGTAGTGCATCGCATGGTATAGGTGATGTTAGCTTTCCAGCTGTTGTTATCTTAGGTAACGATCACAGTAATGGCGCAACTATTAATATGACTACATTTGTTGCTGCTATTAGAGATTACATAAACTCTAACGCTGCGTTATCAGACTTTACTGCAACAGCTAGTACAAACGTATTAACATTAACTTCAGACGTACCGGGACCTAGAACATTTAATACTAGCACGTTTTCTATTAGTGGTGGATCTACAAGTAATCTTACAACTAATACTACAACTGCAGGTGTAGGTGTATATGGTATATCTTCAGGTCTTAGTCCCGCTATATCTATGAGACTACAGTCTTCTGAAGCTAGCGGTATACATGCAGCTATAGATCAAACAATAACATTAGCTAAAGATAAGACTGCAGCTGCAGATATACGAGACGATATAATAACTAAATTACAAGCATTGAGTCAATTTAATGGAAACAGTAGTTCTATTTATAGTGTTGCAGCTAGTGGTAATAACGTTAGACTTACCTCTAGGATAGGTGCAAATCATAATCCTATAACTATAACATTCAGTACATCTTCCGGTGGCAGTAGCTATAGTGAAACAACGTTTGGTGGTAACTTAAACTCTAGTGTAACAGTAGTTACTGCTGGTGTAGATAATAGCCAAAAGGTTATAACACTTACTGTAACATTTCCTGACGCTAGTACACAAAGTAAAATACTAGATGGGCAGTTTACAAGAGCTAATATTGTTACTGAAGTTGCAGGACTTATAAATGCAGGTTCAGGATTTACAACAGCTACAGCTACAGGTTTAGTTACTGCTACGTCTTCTACAGTAGGTGTGCTTACAAACAACTTCAGTGTGGCTCTAACATGCGCTGGGTCATTACCAACAGGCTTTACTAATAGTACGTTCACGGCAGCACAAACGCGCGCTGGGGTGGCCGCAGCTAGCACTACAGATAGTGTTACGCTAACGCCACCTTTGGGAAATCCTATTACAGTTAACTTTAATGATCTGTCTGCTTATCCTGCCTATGAGCCTGATGGTTCACAAACTACAGCTGAAGTAACTGATGTACAAATAGCTACTGCGTTGCAAGCAGCTCATACAGATACTACACATTTTACTGTAACAAGAAGTAATGAAGTACTAACTTTTACCGCTACAAGTAGAAAAGTTATAACAGGTAACTTTGCGTATACAGTAGTTAATGGTACTAGTAGAACAGGTACATTACTAACCGGGCTAATAACTAACTCTACAGGTAGTAATATAGCCACAACTGAGGGGGTAGATATTGCCTATGCTAGAGGGACCCGTGTTACTCTTACTGCAAATACTGCTAGCGGGAGTAGTGTATTATTTGATAAGCATTATGGTGAAGGGCCTGGACGACTCTTAGATCCTTCATTTACTAAAGCTGCAAACGATAGTGACTATGGCCAAACAAGTCACAGTAGTAACTCAGCTTATTTAGCTGCTTATTATAACACTGATGCTACACAAGATAGTACAGAACTAGCTAAGCCTAATGGTGGTGTGCAAGCTATGCAGCAGGCATTACTAGATATATTAGCTGCTTTAACAAACAATGCTTTAATATCGTTAACGCCTGATAGCTCTAGTAGTCCTACAAATATAGTAATTACACCTAGTCAGTTTAGTTCTACTGCTAACTTTATTACTGCATTCGCTCCTGTAACAGAGGTTGTAACAAGTAGAGTAGCACCAACAACTACAAACCTTACTAATGCTGCAGAAGGAACTAATGTTTCTGATTCCGGTCCTACTTTTAGTACTAGTGGTACAAGTATTAGCACTACATTTGATATTATAAGACCATGGGAGGCAACTAAAATAAATGCCACTAAAATATATCCTATACTTCTACAATCTGAAACTGCTGCTAATGGTACTATTACTAATAGGATACGTGTCGCAGATTTAGGATTTACTTTTGCTGGTGCTAATTATGTATCTTACTTTGAAAGAATAGAGTTATCTATTAGTCCTACATTTGATACTGAACAAGTAAACAGCATGGCATTATGGGCTGATGGTGGTAGTATTGAAGCTGTAGGTGGTGAGCCCGTAAGAGCTACGTTACGTATACGTGCTAGATCTACTAACAATCCAGGTCAGCTATCTTATCTAACTGTAGCAGAAGATAATACACAAAGCAATGCTAAGGCTAATAAACTAGTTGTAAATGATTTTAACGTAGCTAGTAATTATAAATCAGATATGAGAGTGTTTGGTCGATTAATAAACTACAGAATCGATGATGCACAAGCTGCTAATGCTACTACAGCAGCAAACAATAAAGCTTGGAATGTATCTGGTTTACAGCTAGATGTTAACAAAGGAGGTAAGCGCTAATGAGTATTAGTAATCCTCCTAGCACAGGAGATGCTAATCTAGACTTTACTTTGTTAGAGTTGATAAGAGCACTTAACGAAAGACAAGAAGAACATTTAAAACTGCTGGCAGACATACGCGCTGCCAGTAGTCTTGCAGACCTTAAGGAAAGGATAGATAAGAAATGATAAGAGCTATAGGCCAAAATGATGTTTTGGAAGCAATATTATTAATGAATAAGTCTAATGAGCAAAACGATTATAAAGGTATTGAGCGTAATCAAAATACCTGGATACGTTTCTTTTGTAATTTAGTAGACAAACAAAGTAAAAAAGATCCTAATGCTTTAGTACTAGGATATTATGATAACGATTTAAAAGGGTTTTTGGCTGCATCAACATACGTAAACTACTACAACAACAAAGCTGTTATGGATGTTAACGATTGTATTGTAGATAAAAACTATAGATTAAACGGTAAAGTAGTACATGAGTTGTTTACTCATATGATAGACCATACTAAAGAACATGGTGGCAAGTACTGGCGAGCAGACTCAGTACAACCATATGACGATGCTTTACGTTATGGTAAATTTTTAGAAAAACGTTTTAATGGTAATTTATATATTTCTGTTAGAGGAAAAATAGGAGATTAATATGGGAAGTGGAGGCGGAGGCACTACTACTCAGGTAGCAAACTCAGGGATAGCTGATCAATTTGCTCCCTACGTAGAAAGAGTTTTATCAGATGTTACAGATATGTACGAGGCTGATAGGGTAACAGGCCCTGATGCAGTTGTAGCAGGCCTTACTCAAGAGCAAAAAGATGCGCTTAGTGCGCAAAAAGGCTATGCTCAAGATATGATGGCTGGTACAGGTATTTTTGATACTGCTGCAGCTAGAGAATCAGATCTAAAAGGAATACTAGGTGGCGCTATGGGACAAGCAGCTACTGGTGGTATGCTAGGTTCTGCTAGATCTCAGGCTGCTATGAATCAAGCATTAGCTGATAGATCTTTAGAGTTTGCAAAAGACAGACAGCAAACCGCCTTGGGTGGGTCAGACTTGTTAGGAGATGTAGGTAGCGTACAGCAAGCTTATAAACAACAGTTATTAGATGCTGACGATACTATGGCTACTAGATACTTTGGCTATTTAGGATCACAGGCAGTACCTCAGTCAACTACCACTACGCAAACAGGAGGTGGCAAATGATAAGTCTTGCACAACCAATGATGGGTATGGCTCCTATGCAAAGAAGAAGAGAGCAACCTATACCGCAGATACAGCAACGTAAACCCTCACCTTTAGGTATGGCTGCTGATATGGCAGAAACTAAAGCGATAGATTATGCATTAGGACAAGTAGGAAAAGAAGGAGCAAAGAAAGCTCTTGCTACTGCAGGTGGCGCAATGATGGGACCTATGGGAGCTGTTGGTGGTGAAATAGCTGGTGAATTACTTGCACCATTTTTAAAAAGTTTATTCTTTGCAAAAGGTGGTTATATAGGACCGTTAGGTATGGAAGCTGGTGGTAAAGTACCTCCTAAGTTTAAAGGCTTTTCTAAACTACCTGAAGCTGTACAACAAAAAATAAGTCCTGATCTTGCTAAAAAATATGATATGGGTGGCAGAGTATCTGGTCCTCCTATGTCTGCTGAAAGCATGATGTTTAGTGGTAAAGGTATGACACCTATGGGTATAGATTCTAAAGATTACTTTAAATCTTTAATGGAATCAGGTAAGATACCTTTAGGGGCAGGTTATAGTGTTAAGCCTGATGCGGGCAAGGGTAGTGGAAGCCTAACATTAGAATACGAAATATCTAAAGATCCTGGCAGAAACATGATGACTGGTATAAAGAATATGTTTAACAACTTTAGAGGACGTTGATATGGCAGTAGGTTTTAGAGGAGGTTCTTCAGGAGGATCTAGTGGTGGTATAGACTTTGATAGCGATTACTTTAATATACCTGTTGTTCCGCTAAATAAAATAGTACCAAGAACAGATTACTCAGCTCCAGTAACAGGGGGCGACGGAGGTACATCAAGCAACAATACTTTTGATGCTGCTAGTTTTAATCAAAGCTACGAACCTGTAGCATATAATCCGGTAAGTGGTGGAATAGATGGTATTGACTATGCTTTATATCAAGGAACAAATGCTCATCCGATGGAGTCAGGGAAAGAGCCGTCTTACTTTACAACAGACTCATTAACAGATCAAGATATAGAAAATTATTTAAGTGATAGTGAAAACTTTGTATACAATCCTGGTACAGGAGACTTTGAACCTGCAGGAAAATACACGTATCCGCTAAGTCAAATAGCTCCTGATTATTCTGATACACAAGAAAAATTTATGTTAGGCATAAAACCGGGCATGACTGGAGATGAACTAAAGGCTATAGAAGCTAACAAATTAAATACACAAAAGCTAGCATTTGAAGTTCCTATGGGTGAAGGTATAAATATGTTTGATAATTATCATGAAGCTTTTCTAGGAACAGAAGCTCCAGTAGATCCTGGTACTGCAGCTATGAATGCTGTACCTGACTACAGTCAACCTACACAAAGTGTATTTGATGATGGTGGAGTTTTTTCAGGAGGAAAACAATAATGCAGCTTAAGAAGTTTACAAGAAAAGACCGACATGGGAATATGATGTCTTTTGAATTTGATATACCGCAAGCTAATGTACCTGCTATGCAATCAATCCCTATGTATGATCACCCAGGCGATCCTAAAGGTACAGACACTGTGCCAGCTTGGCTTACTCCCGGTGAGTTTGTAGTAAACAAAGAAGCTACAGAAATGTTTGGACCTGCAATAAAGAAAATGAATGATGTAGGCCGACAAAAGCAAAATGAAAAGAAAACTATGTATGCGCAAGAAGGCGAGTTAGTAGCTGATACTAGCTGGATTACAGACGATTTGCTTGATGCTTTACGGTTTGTAGAAACAGGTAACTTAAAACCTGAAGATATGGTATCACCTAAGGGGGCTATAGGTCCATATCAAATTATGCCAAGCAATTTTGGTGCAATGGAAGGTAGTAAAACTTTAGGAAAAGCAGGATTTGGAACTCCTATAGTTACAGAAGAGTTAGCTAAAGATCCAGAGTTTGCTAGAAACTGGGCCAAAACATACCTTGAAGGTATTCAAAAAGCAAATCCCAACTTTACTAAAGTAGATGTTTTAAGAGCTTACAATGCTGGAGTAGGAACTGTAAACAAAGTAAAAAGAGGTGATACTAACTACATACCAGAGGCACAACAGTACCCTGGAAAAGTTATGGCTTCTTTACAAAACATAAATAAAAACAAAATACCTGGTGTAACTGCACAAAAAATAGCACCAGATGCTACATCTAGTGGCGCACAGATGCCCGCTGACGCGAAGTTTGTACCACCCGTGAATGTTACTATGCCGCCAAGAGACATGTCTTCTATGGAGCCGATTGCAGGGCCGAGTTCTGGTAGAATAGCACAGTATTTAAATCAAGTTAGAGGCAAAAATGTAGTACCAAGACCTACAAGCTTTCAAAATATGATTGAACCAGCAGTAGGTTTGCCTGTTGAGCTATCACAACAAGGCATGGAGATCAATCCGTACCCCGTTAGAAATGGTCAAGTACTAACTCCAGAATATTTAGCTGCACTACAAGACAAAGACTTTGGTGGCATGGGTGCAGACTCATCTATGTTTAAAACTAACCAACAAGCTATTATACCTAAGGTTGCTGATGTATATGAAGATGATGCTATCATGAGACCTGGTGCTGGTAGAATGGATGCTACAATGTATCCTGATGCTGCTATGAGACCTGGCGATCAACGCAAAGATATAGTACCTAAAAAGCCTACATTCCTAGAAAGAATGGAAGCCTTTAGAGATAGATTACAAGCAGAGAACGAAGCTGTAAAAGCCAAGAAAAAAGAAACAGCTGATATGATTGACATCAACACTCCTCAAAAATCTTTAACTAGAATGTTTAAAGAATATGGAATGAATGAAAAGCAAAGAGCTGACTTCTTACAAAAGAGAGGAGAGGAAGGTTTAGCTCGTAAAGCCGATCAGGAAAAGATGACAAAGTTAGAGCCTATTGAAGAAGGTTATGACAGAAAAGACGAAGTAGCAAAAGCTATTACTAATACTACTGAGAATGATCCAGGGCCAGGGCCAGATCAGCCAGGAGCTAACAACAATACAGAGACTGTTAAAGAGACTGGTAAGAAAGCTCCTCCAGCAGAACAGAAAAAAGCTGAAGGATTCCTAAAAGGATTATTAGGTAATGTCTTTGATTCAAAAGAGCTTAAGCGTATGGCTATAATGTACCTTGGTTCTAGATTATTAGGCTATAATCACGGTGGTAGTTTAAACTTTGCTCTTAAACAGTACATGGAAAGAATAGATGCTAAAGAAGCTGCCGGTAGAAAGTATGCTACATCTGCTGCGGCTGCAAAAAAGTTTACTCCTACATCATTAGCTAAGTTTATACAGACTGGTAACTACGACGACTTAGAGTATTTACCTACACAACTAAGACAAACAGGAAATACTAAAACATTTTATGGTGTAAATAACAAAGGTGAAAGAGTATCTGTTGTAGGACAAGAGTTTAAAGTAGGAACCGGAGATAATGCTGAAACAGTTTACTATGATAGAGCTGGCACTAAAATAAACTTGTTTAACTTTACTGAAAACCCTCAATATGTACCTAAAACTAAAGAGTACAATGAAGCTATGGTTAAGTACCAAGATCTTTTTGCTAAAGCAATAAGAGATAATCAAAGTAATAATATAGCTGGTAAAAAAGATGGTGCTAACATTTACTATGATGGTATAGGAGTAAGTGGTGATGCGGCTCGTGTAGCTAAGTGGGCTTTAGAAAATAAAGTTGATTTAGGCGATATGCCTAGCTTAATTAACCTTGCTTACAATGATCTTGTTGAAGATGCTAAGAGTAAAAAGTACAAGCCTACTAGTTTAGTGGGCTATCTAAATAGTCTTAAAATAAGAACAAGTATTAAAGGTTTAGACTTTATATCGTTGCTTAGAGCAGAACCTAAAAGTAAAGAAGAAAAAGATCGAGGTTATGGTAAGGTTGTAAACTCTAGAGACTTTGAACGATTAAGACAAAACGCAGTAAACTTTATGAAACAACAAAACCCAGCTTTTCAAAACATTACTGATGATAACGCTATAGCTATTGAGTGGTTTAGAGCTGCTACAGAGGACTGGGCTCAGTTAGATGATGATGTTAAAAAGCAATGGCAAGCAAAAGCTAATAAGGCAGACTCAACTGGATTCTTTGAGTGGGCAAAATCACAATTACAGGTTGGTGAATAATGAAGCAAGAGACCATTGACAGAATATCAAACAGACTACTAAGCAAAGACCTTAATGATGACTATGCTTTTGTAGATGGTGATACTCTGGCTTCTAAAACTGAGGTAGATGACAGAGGAAATCCACTCAAGTTTAGAATGAAAGGTATTGATGCTCCTGAAACTACTAAAATATTTGGTCCTAGTAATTATAAAATAGGAACTGCAGGTTCTAGTAAAGCTAATGAAGCTCTGCAAACACTAGCTAAAAGAGAAGGGTTTACTAATGTAATACGTACAGGTAAATTTGATCCTAATGGTCGTGAACTAATAGACTTACAAGATGATCAAGGTAGAAGTTGGGAACAAACTTTGATGCAGACAGGCGTATTAGATCCTAATAGATACACATCTAATGCAGGTATGAGAGCTTATGCTGCATCTCAAGCGCTAGGCACAGATGGTTTAGGAGAAAACTATGATGTTGCTAAAAATGTTATTGCTCAAGCTATATACGATGAAACAGAGTTTGAAACTCAGTTTAAGCAACAAGCTATAGACGAAACTCAGTTAGCATATGGTGGTGGTTTGTATGCCTCTAACAACGTAATGTTCAGAGATAAGTCAAGAGACTTTCAGAACAAAGCTACAAGTCCTTTTTCTACAGCTTGGGATATAGGTCTTACAGGAGCTATCGAGGGATTGTATGGTGCTGTTGAACTTATAGGAGAAACATCTGGGTGGGACTGGGCTAAAAATGTAGGTGAAGCTGGTATATATAGAGCTAGAGAAAAAATATCTAAAGAACCTGAGATTGTAACTAGTTATAAAGACATCGATGGCTTCTTTGGAAAAGAAGGGTTCTTACAGTACATTGCTAATAATGGTGCTATATCATT
>CEOK01161298.1_pt1 | contig 14163 bp, 10 predicted proteins | sample 427001 | NCBI WGS metagenome assembly CEOK01 (sample SAMEA2591108, study PRJEB7988) | marine metagenome | isolation source: saline water (ENVO:00002010), including | reverse complement strand
GTTTTCCCATTGCCTAAAACGGTAGCAATCACCAATACCTAAAGGCTCAGTCCAGTGCACATAAACATAGTATCCTTCACGTTGAAAAGTCGCTTGAGGAAGAAAAATAGAATAAATCGAGTCAATAGGGTTATTTCTATTTAGTTTTTCATTTTGAGACTTCCAAACTCCTGAAGGGTGATCTGAAGATTCTGGAATGCTCACCTCTATTGAGTAGTTTCTGCCTATCTCTCCAATTTTATTCCCTAAATAATGTCCGTCTGCGACATGTGATAAACTATCCCAAATTATGTCATCTTCCAGAACCAAAATTGAGGCATTTGTTACGGGTGGATTACTTTCTTCAGATAAGTAATTTATACTCCAGCTAAGATCAGCAGAGGCAAGTTCGTTATCCAGAACGTTACCATTTATTATAAGTCGCTCTTCGCCATCAGGAAGAGTAATATCTATTTCATCTTGACAAGATGAAAAAAGACTGAAATAGAAAAAAATTGATAAGAATTTATAATTGTTCATCAGAATGAAAAATTGTAGTTAAGATATGGGACTGCTGTACCAATAACTGATAACTGGTAGGCTTTAATATCTGTAAAATCAGGTATTTCTCCTCGAAAAAATATACTGTAAGGGTTCTTTCGACCATAAACATTATAGGCTCCAAATGAGAGTGAGCTTTGCCATTTCTTATTCTTTTTTTTCGCTCCTGGAGTAAAAGTAAATGAGAGATCTAGTCGATTAGTTGAAGGCGTTCTTCCGCCATTTCTGTTCGTATAAACAGGATAATAAATTCCCTCAAACTCCCCTCTAGAGTCAGGGTAGGTTAAGGGCCGTCCTGACTGATAGACAAAGTTTCCACCAAAGTCCCAAGATTTGGAAAGGGCATATGTAGCCACAATACTTAGGTCATGAAGCTTATCATAATTGGCTGGATACCACTCTCCGTTATTCACCCTAAGTTCTCGACTCAGACCGGTCACTTTTCTCTCCGTACGAGCGAGTGTATATCCCATCCAGCCTGTGAGCCCTCCAGTTTTTTTCTCCAACAAGACTTCTATCCCATATGCTCGACCCTCTCCTGAAAGTAACTGTGTTTCAATATATTCCTCAAAAATTAAGTTTGCACCGTCTTTGTAATCAATAAGATTATCGAATGTTTTCAAAAATCCTTCAGTTGAGAAACGTATACCTGTCTCTTTGATATTATATGCAACGCCAAGAGCAATTTGATTTACAGTTGCAGGCTCTATATATTGACCAACGGGTCGCCATACGTTCACGGGCGTTGCAGTAGTATTATTAGAAATCAAATGTATGTACTGTCTGTTTCGATTATAACTGAGTTTTAATGAAGAGTTAGATGAAATTTGATAGTTTAATGCAAGGCGAGGCTCTAGCCCTTCTAAATTATTAAAAGATCGAATTATTTGCCCTGGCTCATATGATATGGTGTCTTTAATTGTACTTTCATCATAAACACCTCCATCTTGATATGTTTGAATATCTCTGGACCCTATGTTATAAAAACTTGAATATCTTATTCCATAGGTGATGGTCAAATCATCGGTTACACGCCAATCATCAGAAAAATATAAAGCTGGCTCTGTACCATATTCATTTTGGAGTTCAACATCAATTGGACCTGAGATTTTTGCAGGCTCAAACTCATAATAGGTATTTTGAATTCCAAATTCAATTGTGTGAGCATTATTTCGATAATACGTCCATTTCGCATTTTGAACTAAATTTCTTATTCGCGAATCCCATTCGAATGGGGTGGTGCCATCTGCGCCAAGTTGATATTTGTAATCTGAATAAACGGCAGATGCATTGAAAAACCACTTTGGCGAGATTACACGATTCCATCTCAATGTACTAGTCCAGTTTCCCCAACCAAATTTAAATAATTCAGAAGCGCTGAACTGATCTCTTCCAAAGTATGCACTTAAGTAAATTTTATCTTTTTTTGAAACCTTAGCGTTGAGTTTTGCATTAAAATCGTAGAAATAAGCAACCGATTCATTAAGTTCCGGCACATCGAAAAGAGGGAAAAATAAGTCGAAATACGAACGACGACCAGCTAGCATGAAGTTCACTTTGTCTTTTACAATCGGCCCCTCTAATGTTAAACGTGAGGAAAGTAGTCCTATACCGCCATTCGCTGAAAACTTTTTACTGTTACCTTCTTTTTGCCTAATGTCAAGTACGCTTGAAAGTCTTCCACCGTAATTTGCAGGCATTCCCCCTTTAAAAAGTTTGACATCTTTCACCGCATCAGCATTAAAGATGCTAAAAAATCCAAATAAATGGGAGGAGTTGTAGACAGGAGCTTCATCTAAGATAATCAAGTTTTGATCTGCATTGCCTCCACGAACATTAAATCCACTTGCACCTTCACCGACAGTAGATACTCCCGGGAGAAGAGTTAGCGTTCGTATCACATCTGTTTCTCCTAAAAGTTGAGGAACTTTTTTTATTTCTTTGGCACTTAATTTACTTACAGACATTTCTGTTGTTGTAATATTATCATTAAGCTTTTCAGAGGTAACGCTAACCTCGTTTAATTCTGTTGAAAGTTCCTTTAGTGAAATGTTTAAAACAATATTTTTATTTATATTTCTAAACTGCTTTGTTTGGGTTTTGAATCCGAAAGAACTAAAAATTAACCGCCCTGATCCTTTAGAAACAGAAATACTGTAAAACCCATAGGAGTTTGTACTTGAAAATTTTTTACCTGACGAACTCTCCCAAACTATCGAAATATTTGGTATTGCCTCACCAGAAGACTCTTCCTCTACTGTACCACTGATTTGAATTTCTTGACTCAACAGGGAAAAGCTTGAAAGGATTATGACAATAATAAAAATAGGTTTTGCCAGCTTCATGAAAATGTTTCTTGTTTGCCTGAAATGGGCAATCTTCGTGCCACAGTTTAATTTGCATCCTGTTCTTGTTCAAGGAGGAAAATATAGATATCAGTTTAAAAATTTTATGGATTTAAAAAACCTCTTAGTCTATTAAAGTCTAATGGTAAAAGGTCAAAATAGGTTTCTTTATAAAAATCATACTTATCATTCTTATTAGAGTCAGGATTTATGTACTTTCGACGCTATGTTTTCTCTTATTCGAATAGTGTTTATGCCAAAAAATTTAAAATATACTCTGCCCGTACTAATTGCAATACTTTTAGGTTCATTAGGATTTAGTTGGAATTCTGCTGAGAAAGATAAGGAAAAGCTGGTTTTACAATTGATGTATGATGCATTGACATCAATACATTATCAACCTAAGGTTGTTGACGATAGTCTTTCCTCTCAAGTTTTTGATTTTTATATTAAATCGCTTGATTCTCAGAAGAGGTTTCTTCATAAAGGAGACATCGAAGAACTCAAAGTCTATCGCTATCAGTTGGATGATGAGTTAAAATTAGGATCAACAGACTTTTTAAATAAATCCATTGAAATTTTAAACGCTCGATTTGATGAAGCGAAAGCGCGATACAAGAAAATATTATCAACACCATTTGATTTTCATTCCGATGAATTATTTCAGACAAACAGTGAATTGAGGTTCTATCCCGCTGGAGAGGATGAAATGGAAACATTTTGGAGAAAATATTTAAAGTTTAGAGTTTTAAGTAGGCTTTATGACCGATTTGAATCGACAGATAGCGCGTCAAAAATTAATTTTGGTATTGATAACGAAGGGTTTGCTCAGGAGGAGAAGAAAGCACGAGAAAAAGAACTTGAAATTCATGATGAGTGGTTTAAGAATATGTCAGAAAATGACAGAAATGACTTATTTGGCCTTTATATAAATTCCTTTACTGCTGTATTTGACCCTCATACACGCTATTTTGCTCCTCGGCAAAAAGAAGAATTTGAAATTGAATTATCTGGTCAGTTAGAAGGTATAGGCGCATCATTGCGACAGGAAGGAGAATACGTAGAAGTTGTGAGCATAGTTACAGGAAGTGCCTGTTGGCGTCAAGGTGATCTCGAAGTAGGTGATAAATTATTGAAAGTTGCACAAGGGAACTCTGAACCTGAGGATATTGTCGGTATGACAACAACGAAAGTAGTTTCTAAGGTCAGGGGTAAAAAAGGAACAGAGGTAAGGTTGACAGTAAGGAAAAAAGATGGTTCAGAAAAGGTAATTTCAATTATTCGAGATATTGTAGAAATTGAATCTACATTCGCTCGTTCAGCGGTTATAGGGGATAAAAAAACAACAGGATATATTCGGTTGCCAAAATTTTACGTTGACTTTTATAAAGATAGTAACAGAGATTGTGCTGAAGATGTTAAAAACGAAATAATAAAATTGAAGGATTCGGGTATTAAAAGTTTAATTTTTGACCTTCGTGGGAATGGTGGTGGATCTTTGATCGCTGCCATTAAAATTGCGGGACTTTTTGTCGATGAAGGCCCTATGGTCCAGGTTAAAACATCGGGCCAGCGTGTTAAATCCTATAATGATCGTGATAAAGGTTCTGTTTGGGATGGACCACTTGTTATTATGGTGAATGAAGGCACTGCATCAGCTAGTGAAATTGTCGCCGCAGCTCTTCAAGACTATGGTAGGGCGTTAGTTTTGGGCACTTCTCAAACCTTTGGCAAAGGGACGGTTCAAAATATATTGGATTTTGACCGCGCGGCTGGACCATTTAATTCTAGCCTTCGTCCTCTGGGAGCTCTTAAGTTAACGATTCAAAAATATTATCGAATATCTGGAGGAACGACCCAATTAGACGGTGTAAAAAGTGATATTATTTTGCCCCATCCTTATGAAAATTTTTCTTTTGGCGAGCGTGAAATGGAATTCCCGTTGCCTGTAGATAAGGTTCTCCCTGTAGCATATGATTCTATTTCGAACAGGAATTTTGAAAAGGTTATTCTCAAGAGTCAAAATAGAATCTCCACCAATAGTGAGTTCAAACAAATAAAGGCATATTCTTCTTGGCTGGACACTCAGAAAACCCAAACAAATATTCCATTAAGCTATCGAGATTACTTTGAGAGGGAGCAAAATTTAAATAAAGAAATCAAAAAATATAGTGATGTTTTAGAATCAGAGAATCAATTGAAAATAGATTGGGTTGATAAGGATTTTAGAGAAAATTTAGATAGCTTGGACGTTATGAAATATGAAAAATGGTTTAAGTCATTATCAAGAGATATTTATTTAGCAGAAGGCATTAGGGTGGTAAATGATATTGAAAACACTTAATAATTGAATATTGAAATTAAATTTATTTCAAAAATTATTTCATCATGTGCTAGGAAAATTTGGTCTTTTAGTAATGGCTTTTTGGACCTTTGCGGCAATTTTTGCTTATTCAATTTCCTTAGATAAAACACCAGCTGCAAACCGAATGCAGCTTGAGTATAGCGCTTTGCCTTTGATGACTAAACTTCCTCTCGAAAAAGTTAAATCGGCACAACCTTCTAAAGCTGGCTGGATTCTTTTTGGAGATGAAAATTATCCTAAATGGGTCCAATCAAATGACAACAAAATGACTTTTGTTTTAGGTACTGATCGTTATGGTCGTGACCTGTTGAGTCGATTGCTTTTGGGCGCAAGGGTTTCTCTCAGTGTAGGAATTATTTCCGTACTTATTGCATTATTAATTGGTATTCCCATTGGTTCTTTGGCGGGTTACTATGGGGGGTGGATAGATAAAGTCGTACAAACAATTATTCAGATTTTTTGGAGTATACCAACATTTTTGATGGTAATTGCAATTTCATTTGTTTTGGGCAAAGGGTTCTGGCAGGTTTTCGTAGCTGTTGGCTTAACTGCATGGGTGGAAATAGCCAGATTAGTAAGAGGTCAAGTGATGTCTGTAAAAAAGGAAGAGTTTGTTCAAGCTGGACAGGTCCTAGGCTTTTCATCTCTTAGAATCATTGTAAGGCATATCCTTCCTCAGGTTTATCCAGCTATTATTGTTTTAGCCGCAAGCCAGTTTGCTTCGGCTATACTTTTGGAATCAGGTTTGAGCTTTTTGGGAATAGGTGCTCAACCACCAACGCCTACATGGGGAAGTATGATTAGAGATCATTATTCATATTTATTAACTGGACAAGCTCATTTGGCTTTGATTCCCGGAACAGCAATTGCATCATTGGTTCTTGCATTTATGTCAATTGGAACAGCTTTAAGAGATGTCCTTGATGTAAGAACTTTAGATTAAATCCGATTAGTGATTAAGGGCTAAGAGCATGTTCAATTCTTTGACCTAGAAAGGTAAATCATCGTCATCTACAGAGTTTTGCGCCGGCGGTGTGGGGGCTACTGGTGCTCCTCCATTATTGATGGATGTATTATCATTTCCACTATTTGAACCCTCGATATTTTGAATTCGCCATCCCTGTATTGTGTTAAAGTAACGAGTATCTCCTCCATCTTTTGGGGTCCACTCTCTACCGCGGATATTTATAGAAATTGTTACATCTTGGCCCTCTTCGTAACGACTTAAAAGATCAGATCTATCTTGTGTGAATTCAACTAAGATGTGTTGAGGATATTGCTCATCTGTTGTGACTACCAATTCGCGTTTTTTAAAGGTCGGATTTACTTGCTGAGGGGGCATGATCTTTTTTATTTTTCCAGATATTTCCATTGTTGTTGTATTTAGATTTAATTAATCTTTTTTTTCTTTTATCGTATTTAGTCCATCGATAAGGAGTGCTTTCCAAGCTTTTTCTACTTTCCCAAGTTCTAAAAGTTCTTTTGCATAGTGGTGAATCAGCTCACGTCTCTCAAAGGCATCAGACGTCTCATTAAATATACTTTCAATTCGATGATGATTCAAGAAAGCTATGACATCTGCCTCTTGTGGTAAGATCTCGATATTGCCAAGCTGCCCTAAATTGTTACCTGTTAAAACGGTAGAGTTTCTAATTGATTTAGGAATAGCATCTACGCCAATCCCTTTATTTTTAACTGGCTTTTCTACTTCAAAAAGAGCTTCACCTGAAGCATTAACATACCAATCACCTCCTAGACGACCGACTAGATTAAGTTTGTTTTGATCTAGTTTACCGTTTTCATCTAAAACTTTTTCTTGAATATGAATTTTATGAATTTCACAAATAACTAAATTACCAGCCCCCGGGCCATCTCCCAAAGCTCTTACTTCTTTCACATGGCATTCCATTGCAATGGGGGCGCTCTTGATTCTGGGCGGTTGAACTATTTCACTCGCAATAGACTCAAAACCAGCTTTTATAAACTCATTGATTCCTGAATCATATTCAGTTGAAGACAGGCTTGTCTGATGAACCATCTCAGCACTTACAGAATGTACTACAACTTCTGGTACGCTTAAGACATTATCCAAGGTGTTTTTGGTACTTCCATCTCTTCCTCGTCGCGCTGGAGAAAAAATTAAAATCGGAGGATTTGAACTAAAAATGTTGTAAAAACTAAAGGGACTTAAATTTACATCTCCGTCATTGTTAATAGAAGAAACGAGAGCAATGGGCCTCGGCCCAATTGCGAATTGTAGGGTTCGTTGCAGGTTTTTCAGAGATATTTCCTCAGGATTTAACGTGATCATAGGTGCCTGTAGAGTTTATTCAAAGTTATAAACATCCAAAGAATTTGCCCGATAACAAAAACAAATAAGGCCACTAACTTATTGACAATTTTTCAAGAATTGATTTTATGGATAACTTGTTATCTTTGACATTCCTAAAAATGCGGGTGTGGCGAAATTGGTAGACGCACTAGACTTAGGATCTAGCGCCGTGAGGCGTGGGGGTTCGATTCCCTTCACCCGCACAAATTTTTTGTCATGAATACAACAATTTTGGTTTTTTCCTTGATTAGTTCTCTTACCATTCTAATTCTTTTTTTATTCTTAAATCTGCAGAAAACATGGATAGGAAAACTTGAAAAAAGAATTGAGGAAATTGAAAAAAAGAAATAGTTTTCTGCTTTAATAAATTCCTCGCTCTGAATTCCAGAGAATTTTAGCTTATCAAGCTTCTAAAACATTACAATATGAAGGGAGGTGCCAACAAACGATTTAGTATGAGATCATTATTATTAATCATACTTGCAACGGGAGCTTTGATTTTCACTACAGCTATTTTTGTTTATAATAAAGATAAAGGAGACGAAATGGATTTGTACAAATCTATTGAAAACCGTATTAAAATTGGTCAAGAAGTATTTATTATGCCACCTTTAAAAGGTTTCTCAAGTGCTGAAAAGAGAGGTGTAAAGGATTATATAAAATCTATTTCTGTTTCTAAGCATCTTTGGCCAACAATTTATACTTATTATAACTCAATAGATGGTTTTAACTGCGTCTCAGTTCATTCTTTGTCTAAATTTTCTTGGATCGAAATGGACGCCAAAAAAGCAAAAAAATCCTTGAGAGATATTTTCCCTCGCTCAAATATTAAGAGCATAGACTATCGTGGGGCAATAATCTTTTTCCCAAAGAGAAATAAATATAAGTGGTATGGAATATTTTTTAATAATGGATTAATTTTAATACGAAATCCCAAGGGGTTTGTAGATGGAAATGATTTGTTTGACCTAACATTAAATTTTGTCGAGAAAAATGTTTAAATATTGTTTTCTAGTCTTTTTTTGTCTTTTTACATTTCAAATAAATGCTCAGTCTTATGAATTGTCATTCCAATTCAAAAATGGCAATTCAAAAGGAGCTCTTGTTGGAAAAAGATTTGGGGACAAGATTTTTTTAGAGGATACAATTTCTGATCAAATGACTCTTAGTTCAGGATTTTATTCATGTATTCAAAATGGAAATATTCTATTTGACTTTATGGTTGTCGATAAAAATTTAAAATTAGGTTATGATTTTATGACTAAATCGACCGTATTTAATGATCCTGTGAATGAAGAATTTTTTGCCCGTCTGTCTGCTGTACAAGATAGCCCAGACGTTGTTCAGAGTTTATCAACAGAGGTAAGAGAAATAATGAAAGCTTTTTATCCTCAGATTGAAGTCTCTCAAAAAAAATACACGAATCATAAAAGTTTGATCGACAGCACTCTGTTAAGATCATTGAAATATGAAAATTTATTATTTAATAGTCCATTTTTAAGTCAGGCTTTGGATTTTGTTTTTGGGAAATGTGTCTCTCCAGATTACGACTCAAGTTACTACAGCTGTAATAGATTTTTAAGCGCTATTTCCGATGAAAACGTGCATCGTTATATTTTGAATTGGATGCTTTATCATTATGAAACTTCAAAATTTTTGGGGTCTGAAAATGTTTTTATTGATTTAGCGTTAAATCATTTAAAGCCTATTCTGACGCCTTTAGATACAAATGGATATGAGGTTCTAGGAAAGGCTGAAAGTTTAAACCCGAATAGAATCGGTACTGTAGCTAGGGACTTTCGTTTTAAAAACATTGAAAATGGACAAGTTCAAAGCCTGCACGGTTTAGAAGGCTTGTTCAAGATCATATTTTTTTATGATCCTGATTGTCATCATTGCAAAGAGGTTTTCCCAAAAGCTCAAGCTCTACATGATTCAATAATTGATAGAGGGGTATCCTTCCTTGCGATGAGTGTAATCCCAGACGAAAATGATGTGAGAGAATTCAAAAAAACTTTAAGCTCAAAGAATTCATCGGTGCGGTTCGGATATGAAGAGATTAGTGGCGATTTCACAGGAAAATATTACATCCCGGTAACTCCTGGAATTTATATACTTGATGCAAATAATAGAGTCAAAGCCAGAGGGTTATCTTTAGTAGATTTACGAGAGTTAATGAAAACTTTTATAGGAGTTTTTTGATTGAAAAAAACTTATATATTTAGTTGCTTCGAATAACAACTATTCTGATTAGATTTACTTGGGAAAATGGTCTTATCTTTATACGCTACTAAAGTTTAAAGAAACCTACACTTAAACAGAATGTTCAAGAAATTTTGGTTATTATTTATTGCTTTCCAATTTATCCAATTGAAAGGACAAACGGGTCAAGCTATTGACTCAAATTTAGTTAAAGTTGAAAAATCTAAGCCCGGTTTTTTGAGTCTTTTCAATGATCCAGTTGATATTGATTCCACTGATAATGAGGTTATTGCAGATTCTTCTGTTGCTTCTCCTGATTCTCTTTCATTAAATCAAGAGTCTCCTGATCAAGAGTCTCCTGATCAAGAGCCTCCTGAAGGTATGGAAAATACAGACTCTAAAAAGTTTTACCCCAATAAGTTTGAATCATTTGAAGATCTTCAAATTAAATATAGAACGGAAGTTCAGCCTGAAGAAAAAAAGAGAATTGAAAAAGCCATAGGTCGATATCTTCAACCCAGTAATTTCAATGTTTCTGTAAAGAAAGTTACTGCATACTCTGAAAATTATGATGCAGCTAGAAATAGTTTACCTGGGGTCCTAAGTGTTATTCGCAAGGACATGCCTCAAATAATTTCTCAAAAGTTGGAAATAACATTAGATGTAGATACTTCGAAATCAACAGGTGATTATAACTTTTTCCAGAACCTTGTATCATCCGTTGTTTCTCTGGATGAAGAAGATGTTGTTGAAATAAATTTTTGGGAATTCCCAGATAATGTGAAAGAAATAATTTCAAAAAAGAAGAACCTTGAACCAGCACCTTCTTTAGCCCCAACTCCACCCCCCTTAGCTATTCCAGACACCAATCCAATTCCTTCCTCACCCGAGCAAGTAGTGCAATCTCAAAATAATGATATGCTCGAAGAGCTTTTGGCAAGGCTTGATGAGGAGCCGGATACAATCATCACCCAAATTCCTGCTCCTGGAACGGGAGGGATGTCCCCTTCAGGAAATGATACACCTCCCTGGACTTTGATATTAGTTGGCATTACAGCATTGATGATAATCATATTTTTGATTTTCTTGCTTCTTCGTGCACGCTCAGATCAAAAAGCAAAAATTCAACAAGAAAAAGATGATTTAGAGCTAAGTTCTATCGGTCTAAAGCAGATTGCTGAAGGCACTTTTGAGGAGAGTACTGGAGGTCTCAAAAAAGAGGAATTTAAAGTTCATTTACTTGAACACCCAGAAGCTGTAGCATCCTTTTTGACTCAAATGATAGAGCAAAACAATGAAGAGGCAATGACAGTATTTTCTCAATTAGCTCGTCCTTACCAGGACCTTGTGGGCATGTGCAAGCCTTTCATGGCTTACAACCAATTTCTAACTGTTTTGGCAACAATAGACACACCAAGTGAAGAGAAAATTGACCCTGCATCCATTGATAAATTTTTAGTGACATTCAATAGTGCAATAAAAGTATTATCACGAAAAAAGAATTCGGAAAAAAGCGAGATAAAAGGTGGTAAGGTTTTTGGGTTTTTGGAACAGCTTACAGACTCGCAAGTCTCCTCGCTTCTTGGAGCTGATAAACCCGAAATAGCGAGTGTGGTTTTTGCTCAACTAAATAAGGATCGAAAACTTAATGTTTTAGATAGAATTGATGATGATCTTCGCACCAATATATTGATTGCATTATCAGATATTAAGTCATTGCCTTTGAGCGTTATAAAAGATATCGGGATTCGATACGCTAAAAAGGCTCGTGAGGTCGCAGGCTTAGAAGATGTGAACGTAGATGGTCTTCAGGCTCTGCTAGAGACTTTAGATGAATTAGATATAAAGAGACAAATTTCAATCATCGATACGATGAGAGCAAATGATTTGGAAAAAGGAGAGCGTCTCGAAAAGATGTTTATTGGAATTAATGGACTCATAAATATCGAAGAAGAAGTTCTTAGAACTGCTTTAAATGACGTGGACACTCAAAATTTGATAAATTCTATGCATGGTCTTGATGAAAAATTAATTGAGCATGTTTTAAAAGCAAGACCTCCAAGGGAGCGAGAACTTATTAAATCAGAATTGGGAGCCACAAATTCTATTGCACAAAAGGATCAAATAAGAGCGAGAAGAGACATCTTACAAGAAGTGAGAAAAATTATGAAATCTTGATGAAAAATATTGAAAAGTTTTTTTTGCTGATTTTTTTGGTCTTTGGTTTAAATTTTCATGGTACTGGCCAAGTAGCGAATAAAAAAGAGGATAAAAAAAATCTCAAAACTATCGCTGAAAAAGAAACAAAGCTCAAGAATATTAAAGGAGTGTTTAACCGTTTCGGTCAAGACCTACCGTTTATGCCAATAAGGCAAGGTCGAGTTGGAATTCGCTCTGTAGAGATTAAAAGTCAAAAAATCACTTCATGGGAAATATCCATGATTCGAAGTTTTTTTGAAGAAAGTTTGAGCAAGTCTTTATTTGATTACGTAGAAATTCCCGAGTTTGAAAAGAGATTGGTATCCTCTATATATTCGACGGACACAACTTTCCGACTAGTTAATCGAGACCCGAGTATTGAGTACAGATATAATTTTGATTCAGTTCAAGCTGTAGTGCAGAAGTATCGAATTGATCAATATGTTTCGTTAAGAATTGATTACGATGATTTTTTCGGATACATAATTGGAGTTACTTTCTATGATGCAAATACCATAGCAAGTCAGTGGAGTAAAACTTACATATCTAACGAAAGAGGGTTAGGATCTCCTTCTCCCTTTACACGAACAGATATCGGTATGGTGTTTTTAAATAATACCGAGGTTCGAACGAACGTTGGTGGGCCTACCGGAACCGATACCTTAGTTATTCCGGGTGTTAATTTTATTTCAGGTGATTTAGAATATTCCTGGCAACAGTCCAGCAGTATGAAGAATAACTTTATGATTGGTTTTCATGGGGGAGTTAGGTATGTATATGGGGTAGTCCCAAATATAACAAAATCTCAAACTATAATTAGCCCTAGAACCGGACTAGACGTCTATTTAGGTTTTCTTCCAAAAGGTATAGGCTTTAATTCAAAGAACTGGGTAAGTGTTAAATTGTCAGCAGATGTAAATGTTCGCTTGAATCAAGGTGTTTTTATTAATTCATCAACAAACATTTATGCATATCCTACGGATAATTTCGGTATTTTTCTAAAGTTGGAGTACAACCCCCAAGGAACATACCTGGGCAATGACACACGAATAATATTAAATACTTTGAATTTAGGACTTGGAATTAATGTCAATTTATAAAAACATGTTAAGACGAACAGGACTTTTAATATTTATTTCCTTTTTTATTGTGAGTTGCGGTGGCGGCATGTCTGAACTCACCAGTGGATATGTGGAACTCAATCGTGCGACATTACCCACTATTAAAAGAGAGTATACTAATCCGTTGGAGGTAAAATATAATAACAATGGTGCTGAGGTGAATATGAATTTTGACCTCGCTGACTCAGAGTTAGATCTAAATTTTGAAGGAGCAATTAAAGAAATGATAGAAGAATCTGACAAAGAGTATTCATATTCAGATGTTACAAGAATCTTAACCTATTACAAGATTATCCAAGAAAACATTGGTTCTGGAAATTACGAAATTGCCGAATTTCATAATAATGAAATGGTAAAACTCACAAAACTCCCTGAGTTCTATAATATCAGAGGAACTCTTTTTTACTTAAAACAAGATACCGCTAATGCTCAGAAATATTGGGATTTAGCAACATCAATAACTGACTCAATTAATTCAATCGACTAAAACAAAAAAACATGAAATTCACATTATCTTCTTTCATCGGGTTCTTTATCTCTTTCGCAGTTTTAGGACTCGGATCTGCTGATACAGTAGGAGCTGTAGCATTTTCAGATAATTTGCCAAGCTTTCTAAAAATACCATTTTTAGATTTTACATCATTTTTCGTTGTTATCGGTGGCATGCTTTGCGGACTTTTCGTAATGTACCCCGCTGGAGCAGTTTTTAAAGGAATTTCTGCTATCCGTTTAATGTTTAGTCATATTGATGGAAAAACTGAAATTCTTGAAAAAGAGATTGAAAATATCCTGGAGTATAAAGAAGGGTTTGTCGCTGATAAAAACGGTTTTATCGAAAGAATGACTAAAGGTAGTGGAGATAAAATAACTAAATATCTATTTGAACTTGTGAGTACAAACTACTCAACGGGAGAAATTAGAGAAATTGGTGAAGTATACATTGATAAAAGAAAAGACGAGGAGATTAAAAGAGCTGATGTACTTGATATGATGGCAATGACCGCTCCTGCTTTTGGGATGTTTGGAACCGTATTAGGTCTGATTGTGATGCTTCAAAAT
>CEOK01139221.1_pt1 | contig 14186 bp, 17 predicted proteins | sample 427001 | NCBI WGS metagenome assembly CEOK01 (sample SAMEA2591108, study PRJEB7988) | marine metagenome | isolation source: saline water (ENVO:00002010), including | reverse complement strand
CAGTGTTGCTGGCTGGGCAGATCTACACTAAATATACATATAGGACAAAGAAATGGCAAATAGATTTCCACTAGTAGTAGACACAACCGACAGTAACAAAATTAAAGAATTACCATCCGGAGATGATTTAAATTTATCCGGTAGTGACATAATAAATGTTGTAAATGTTACAGCAAGCGGAACACTACAGACCAACACATTATCTGTAACGACAAGTAATTTTACTGTAAATGGATCTAGTTTAGCAAGTGTTGCAATATCTGGATCATACAATGACCTTTCAAATAAACCTACTCTATTCAGTGGTAATTACGCTGATCTGACAGGTAAACCTACATTAAAAACTACTATTGAAAGTTTAGACAACGTTGGATCAACCTCTCCTACTAATAATCAAGTTCTTCGTTATGATACAGCACTTGGTAGATACGAACCTTCTAATATTGGTTCAATAGCTTTACAAGGATCTACATTAGAAGACATAGGCGATGTTACGTTTGCAGGCGACAAAACAGGTGATGTAGTTAAATGGTCAGGCGGCGGCTGGACGAATGCAAGGGTTGACTATAGCGAATTAACTAGTGTACCAACAACTATATCTGGGTACGGAATTTCAGATGCACAAACACTTTTAGTCAGTGGAACAAATATTAAAACTATTAACGGTCAAAGTATACTAGGAAGTGGTAATATCAATGTCACTGGAAGTGGTGGTCCTGGTGATGGTGTAATTGAAGGAAGTAATTACAAAATTAATATTGTAGGAAGCGATTCAACCTTGTTGGTTGATCAAGAAAATAGTGCAGTTCCTTTTGCTGTGTTAAGTGGAACACCAACTACAATAGCAGGATACGGTATTACTGAGCCAATTGTTTTAAGTGATTCAAGTATTGCCGCACAACCAGTAAAAGTATTTTATGCAAATCAGGCTGCATTTCCTAGTGCAAGCGATTGGCATGGTGCACTAGCACACAGTCATAGTGATGGTGCTATGTATTTTGCTCACGGAGGCAGTTGGAATAAACTTGCTAATGCGAGCGAGTCAGCTACCAGCTCACAAGGTGCTAAAGCTGACACAGCAGTTCAACCTGCAGCACTGGGTTCGTTTACATTCACAGGCACTACCCTAGATTCAGATGATTCAAGTTCAATAACTGTTACGCCGGCTGTAACTTTTGAAAGCGATTTAGCTGTAGAAAATGACTTGACAGTTACAAACAATATAAGTTGTGCAACTATAACTGTATCAGGTGAGTTAGCAAGTTCTGGTGCAGGTACTCCCGAACTTTTCAGTAGTACAGACATACGTCTTACAGCAGGAACATCTAGTAGAGTAGAAGTTACACAAAGTCCATTCAAAGTAGCAAACATGACAACTACTGAAAGAAATGCTATTGCAGCAGAAAACGGAGACATAATCTATAATACCACTGATAACAAATTCCAAGGTTACGAAAACGGTTCTTGGGCAAATCTGATATAAGAGGCTAATATGAGTGAAAGATATTATACACTAGCAACACACACAGCGTCTCAGTATAATGAGGTATGTCAAGAATTAACCACTAGCGACCCTACACCAGATACTATACCAGATAGAGAAGTTACAATATCTGATAGTAAAAATCATAGTCAAACCAAAGGTGAATTTTTACTTACAGATGATGAAGCAACAAGTTTAAAAACAGATTCAAGAATAAAATTTATTAATTTAACTCCTGCTAGATATCCAGAGATATATAATGCTACAGAGGATGATCTCAGGTTGGATGTACCCAACGGAGAAACATACAACCGCTACAACAGTACTAATCGCAATTGGCATTTTTGGGCAAATAATAGCGCCATTAGCGGTAGCTTTTCCGAAAATACAGCAGCTGATTTAAACAGAGCCAGTTCACAATTGATACGTTTAGAACAAAAATCTAATCCATGGATCTCAGGAGGCACTAGCTCATCTAATTACATAGACAGAATACCTAACCCTCATGGTGCAGGAGAAGATGTAGATGTAATTTGTGCAGACAACGGTACATGGATAGGACATGTAGAATTTATTAATAATGATGTATCAAATGCTGTCAACCCAATAAATTATGTTGGTGGTAATGTTCTTCCAGGCAGTGGGTACTGTGATGTTTTAGATGTTGCATTAGACGGTCCATATTATATAGATCCTGATTGGTTCAATGCTGATGCGTCTCGACTTACAACAAGGTTTGATGGAACAACAGTTCCTACTGAATCAGCCGCTCATGATTGGTGGCGTGATAGTACAAAAAGAAGCTCTGAGTTTGCGGCATTTGGTAATATACTTATAAGCACAGCCTACACTAGAGCAAGAGTGCATGGTGATAATGATGCAGTTCCTACAGGCGCAAGTGCCAATCACGGTACCCAGTGTGCAAGTTTGATATATGGCAGAACACACGGTTGGGCGTACAACTGTAACAAATGGCATTTAAACCTTTACAGCAATTACAGTTTAGGAAGTATTGAGTTAGGGTTTGATGTGTGTAAAATTTTTCATCAATACAAACCTACAAATTCCAAATATGGCACAAAAGATCCTACGCTTATGAACAATAGTTGGGGATACAGAGCAGATAAATCATCAAGTTTTTATTTTTTCCAATCTTCTACTGGTGTGTCTTATCCAGGATCATCAGACGAACCAGAATTTTTAAAATACATGGGTGTTGATGGTGACCTAGGCCGTTGGAAATCAGAAATGATAGACAACTCTATGACAGAAGCAGGAAAAGAACTAGTGGATGCAGGAGTTTTGTTTATAGCGGCTGCCGGAAATTCAGGACAAATGCAAGTAGAACCAGATGACGCTAATTATGATAATCACATTGCATCAACAAATACTGCTTCAAATCTGTACGATACAACTTTTACAGAATTTGGTTACTCAGTATCTAGTTCAACTAATAGAAGAGGATTTCCGCAACACATTGGCAAAACAGAATCTGAAACCTTTCAAGGAAATACAACTATAAAGTTTCCTGCAATAAACGTAGGAGCATTAGATGATGCTTTTGCGACAGGACCCAAAGAACGCAAAGTAAATTATAGTGATATGGGCAGTGCAATAGACGTTTTTGCACCCGCAGACGGAACTTTAGCAGCTACTGTAGGAACGTATGGTACTGATGTTGCAAGGCGTGATTCTACATATACTGACAGCAGTTTAACAAGTCGAGATACTAGGTTCAGTGGCACAAGTGCGGCATGTCCTGTAGCGTGTGGATTCCTTGCTACAGTGATGCAATACAATAGAAATTGGACATACGAAAACTTAAGAAATTGGATAGATAACAATTTAGAAGAACAAGACAGTGCAACGTTTTACGATGACACGAGAGGCACAACTGCTGAAGGAACTGAATGGTCCGATAGAAATAGATTGCAAGGTGCCGTTCGCAGAGTTATATACAAAGCACAGATACCTATAACTACTCCGAATCCTGAAGCACAGAATGAAATAAGAACAATAGGCCCTATTAGTCTGAGAAATGGTTTACAGTTGAGGAGATAAATACAGTATGGCCACACTAGAAACAATTAATATTGGAAACATCGCTAACGACGGATCGGGCGACGATTTACGTGAAGCATTCATTAAGGTTAACAACAATTTTACAGAATTGAACAGTGCTTCACAAGCTGATATTATTGATGGAGAGAACCTTGGCACGGGCAACGGAATCTTTGCTCAAAAATCTGAAGATAAATTACAATTTAAATCACTAGTGGCTGGCTCTGGTATAAGCATGAGTGCCGGCGGTAGTGCAATTACAATCACAGGAACTCCTGCAATTAATCAACTTATTGTTGTAAGTGACAGCGGAAGTGTAGTTTTAGGTTCAGGTAATCAAACTATAAGAGTTCAAGGTGGTTCACAGATATCAACAAGAGTAACTTCAGATGATGTGTTTATTGATGTGAACGGACAGGATTTAGTCCAACTAGATACTAGCCCACATCTTGGAGGCGATTTAAATGGTAACGGCAATAACATTACAAACGTTAACACTATTACTTCTACTAACATTGAATCTCTAGTTTACAATATTGATGTAAGAAATCTCAATGGTTTGCTAGGAGACTTTGACTTTGGTGGAATAGTACAAACAGCAACTAATTTAATAGAATGGTTAACAGCATCTACTGATGTAGATTTTGGAACTTTTACAACACCAGTTACTATATCAGTTGATAATGGTTCAATTGTAGTCTAATATTCCGATAAATACTTATAAGGAGTATCTTATGCAGTTTTGGACTTTGCGATCTGGTAGTGAACTTGCAACTTTAGAAGAAAGAACTACAATAAATTTTGCTCTTCCTGTTAATGGAAGATACTTACCTTTGGCTAATTCAGGGATGAAGATTAGCATAGTAAGCGGATCATTGCCAAGAGGGTTACGTCTTGTAGGAGCAGATGTTGTAGGCACACCGTTTGAAGTTTCTACAGACACAGTTTATACTTTTGTTGTACGGGCAGATCTATATGGTCAAATACAAGACCGCACATATAAATTTATAGTAGTAGGTTCTGATGAACCTCAATGGTTAACTGCTCAAGACCTACTACCGGTAGGTCCAAACAACACATACTTTATAGTAGACAGTGCGCCTTTAGATTTTCAATTGTCTGCTATTGACAATGATCTTCCGACAGGACAAAAATTAGAATATTTTATTCAGCCTGGAGATGGGGAATTACCACCAGGTATAACACTAACAACTGACGGTAAGTTAGTTGGCATCGTTGAACCTATACTTGCTTTAGAAAAAGCGGCAAGCGAAGGAAAATACGATGATAATAATTTTGGTAGTTATCCATATGATTTTGCAGTAAGATCTGGAAATGGCTTCGACAGCTTCTTTTACGATACTGGACAGTATGATATAAGTGTTCCTACAAATTCACCAAAAAAATTAAACAGATTCTACGAATTTAGAGTAAGTGTGTCAGACGGCGATACAGTGGTCAAAAGACAATTTAGGATTTATGTTGTAGGTGATGATTTCTTAAGATCAGATAATACTATTATGCAAGTAGCAAATGGTATTTTCTCAGCAGACAATTCAAACATAAGAGTACCAATATGGCTTACTCCAGCTGATTTTGGATTTAGAAGAGCTAATAATTATGTGACCCTATTTTTAGATGTAATTGATCCAAATAGTATAAACGGTATAATCACTTATAGTTTAGATGCTAAAAATGACGATAACAGTATTAGTTTATTGCCAGAAGGTTTGAGTCTAGATGTAATCTCAGGAGAAATAACTGGTCGTGTTCCATATCAACCTGCTATAACAAAAGAATATAAATTTACTGTAAGAGCCACAAGAACTGTACCAGATAGTGATGTAATAGATTTGACAACTTTTGCTTTTGCAGATGCTCCTTCTGGTTCGGGAAACATTAATATCAACAGTTTAGGACAATACACAGATGAACTCATAGGACGTAGTTTTGAGTATTTAGGACAAGCATATCAAATATTAAGTGTAAACACAACTGAAAGTACATCTTATGATGTGTTGCAACTAGATAGAGCATTAGTAAATGCTATACCTATCACTACAAGTTTGAACTTTGGTAAGTATACTATTTCTGGTGTTGAACAAGCTGAAAAAGCCAAAACATTTACAGTAAAAATGTTAGGTGAAATAGATAGTGTTCTTACATGGAATACTGTTAGCGACCTTGGAACTATAAGTAGCAACTATGTCAGCACTCTAGGCATATCTGCAACAAGCACAGTTCCTAATAGTAATTTATTGTACTCATTACAAAGTGGAGAGCTACCACCTGGATTGAAATTATCTTATGATGGACAAATTATAGGCAAAATTAATAGTTTCGGTTCTAGTACACTATCCGGGCTTACAATTATAGATACACAAAATTTTACTCTTGATAATAATACTACTACACTGGATAGAAAATACTCATTTGAAGTTAAGGTTCAAGATCATTTTGGATATAGTGCCATAACAAAAACATTTACAGTTACAGTTACAGACCCAGATGATAAACTATACAGTAATATTTTCATGCGCCCATTTTTAAAACAGCAAGATAGATCCGACTATAGTTTGTTACTCAGCGATAATAATATTTTTCCTAACGAATACATATATAGACCAAATGATCCAAACTTTGGAATACAAAAACAAATGCAGATGTTAGTATATGCAGGTATAGAAACCAAAGGAATTGCAGAATACGTAGCCGCAAGTGCAAAAAACCATATAAGGAAAAAGTACAAACTAGGTGCAGTCAATTACGCTGTTGCAAAAACTCCTGGTACAAATGACATAGTATACGAAGTAGTTTATGTAGATGTAATTGATCCTGCTGAACCAAAAATAGGAAAAACACATAAAAAGTTTAAAATTACAACTCAAAATAAAATACTTGCTAACACAGTAGATTATAATCTGTCTAACGATAGTGTTGAAAATATCGATAACTCTTACATAGAAGTTTTATTGAGAAATGGTAATACCAAAAGATATTTTTATGCAAACAAACTAGACATTGATTTGCGTACACAAAATGTCCTTATAGACGCTACAGAAACATTACCTGTTGGAGTTAGGAATGCAGTTGATGTGCAATCTTCATTATTCAGAGGAAACACTGATCCATTTAGATTTAGACCTAATCCTACCAATACAATTAAAATAGATAGTGATGCAATTACTGTAGATGGCTCAAATGACACAACAAAATATATTTCTAATATACAAAACATGCGGGATAATATAAGAAGTATAGGGGCTACTGAAATAAATTTTTTACCACTATGGATGAGAAGTACTCAACCGGGTAGTACTGCTTTATTAGGATTTAAAAACGCTATCCCAATATGTTATTGTAAACCAGGAACTGCAAAGGAAATACTATCAGCTATCAAAAATAATAACGTATCATTTCAGAAATATAACTTCGATATTGATAGATATGTAATAGATAGCACAACAGGAAAAAGTGAAGAACAATATATTTTGTTCGCAAATTATGTTTTCAATACTTAATTAATATAAATACTATGGAGAAATAAATTATGGCAGTTACAATTAGCACTACAACAATTAATGGTATAGATGCAGATTATCCTGTTGCAGGGCAAGACAATGATTCACAAGGGTTTAGAGATAACTTTAGTGCAATTAAAACAAGTTTAAGTGCAACAGCTGCAGATCTTACAGCTCTTGACACTAATTCTGCAAAGAAGAATGTAAACAACGACTTTAATGGCAATCAAATATCTGATGCTGATCTGATTGCGAACACAGAAGTTGTTTATGCAGGTGGAACTATAAGCGCACCAGTAAATGTAAACTGGAACAGCGGACATTATCAATCTATAACCATAGACGCAGATGTTACACTTACATTAACAGAATGGCCTACATCTCCTAGACTAGGAAAAATGCGTCTCGAAATAAAAAGAGGAGCAACAGCAGGAACAAGAGTTTTAACTTTTGCTGTATCAGGCGGTGGCACATTAAAGACAGGTCCAGACTGGCCTACACCATTTAATATTACTAGCACAACTGATCCTATTTTTGTAGATTTTTGGACTAGAGATGGTGGCGCAACTGTATATGGTCAATACCACGGATCCTTTGGTTAATGCATCCGTTAATTGACGACATATCATCACTCTCAGAATCTGAACTAATTGAAAAAGTAGCAGATTTATCAAAAAAATATTGGCAGACAACTAATCCAGATTTAAGGACCCAAGTTGGAACAATTATAGAAATGTATAAAATTGAACTACGAGTTCGTCAAGAAAAAGAAAAAAATAAAGAAAAAGACGATAATGATCTTGACAATCTGATAAAAATCAGTTAATATACAATATGCTTATGAAAACAGACTCTTTAGGTATACCTAGATTTTCAAATCAAGATCTAATGAATATGATATACAGCGGTCATGCGGATAAAGTTCACGTGGTATTGTGTGACGAAAGTGATGACGTTGATAAGTTTAATGTGGCTATGGAAGAACAAGGTCTTCCAAAACTACAAAAATATATCCCATTAGATGTAGATCAAAAAACCTTTGACGGTGTATGTCAAAGTGAATGGTTTATGCCTGATCAATATAAGAACATGAATGTTATAGAATATATAATAAAGCTAACTAATACCCCGCAAGAATACAAACGTGTAGATGAAGAGCTACAAGAATTTAAAAAACGTGATATGCTAGATTTGTTGAAGTATATGATCTATCTTGTAGACTTTATGCGTGACAATAATATTATATGGGGTGTAGGTAGAGGATCAAGTGTAGCGAGTTATGTCCTGTACTTGATAGGTGTTCACAAGATTAATTCAATCCAATTTGGCCTGGATTGGAGAGAGTTCTTAAGATAAGTAAAAATAACAAGGAGAATATATTATGCCTATGAAACAAACAGGAAGAAAACAATATAGATCCGCGCAAGGTAAAATGGTAGATATGGATCTACTACGTCAAAAAAATGAATTGACTCCTGCTGTAGGAAACGCAAAAGTAAATGCACGTGGTGACGAATTAGGCCCAGGTGGTAAAATTATTAGAACAAGAGAGCAAGTTTTAAAAGATTACTACGAATCAAATCCTGGTATGCCAGATGAAACACCAGAAAAGCGTCCAACGGCTGACGAAATTGAAAATGACCCGTTATCAGTAGAAACTGAAGAAGATTGGGTAGAAGATAAAGACGGAAATTTTGTGCAAAAGGATGATTAAGTAAAATGATACAAAACTACGCAAATAAAATCAAAGGAGACTTACGCCCTATTAGTAACAGAGTTTTAGTTACTGATATGCATTTTGGTGAGCAGACAACTAAATCAGGACTTATTATTTCTTCTGATGATGGAAAAAGTAGAGGGATTTATCCTAGATGGGGTAAGGTATATGCTAAAGGACCTAAAAACACTGATGATTATAAAGTGGGTGATTGGATTTTAATTGAACACGGTAGATGGACTAGAGGTTTTGATTTTGATAATGATGGTTTAGAGTTTACAATAAGAATGGTAGAAGCAGAAAGTGTACTTGCTTACCAAGAAGAACAGCCAGAGGATTTGTATACATATGGATAATGTAGATCTAAACAAATACAAAGAGTTTGTTAAAGAAGTAACAAGCGAACAGAGCAATAATGTTGCAGACATGCATCATAGAATGGTTGAGATTAGCGAAAAAGTTAATCCAGCATTACTGCTTACAGGAGCAATTGGCATCGCATCAGAAGGAGGAGAGTTCAGTGAAATTGTTAAAAAATGTATCTTCCAGGGTAAACCAATGGACGATGAAACTATCTTTCATTGTAAGCGAGAACTTGGCGATATTTTATGGTATTGGATTAATAGTTGCCGTGCTTTGGATCTTGATCCTAATGAAGTAGTGGCCGAAAATGTGAACAAATTAAAGTCACGGTATCCCGGCGGTGAGTTTGATATTTACTATTCAGAAAACAGAAAAGAAGGAGATTTGTAATGAGTACAATTACAGAAGATAGAGTTAATTATGATTTAGGTTTAAGACAATTTATGCTTGACATGTATAATCATACTGCCGCAGGTTTAGCAGTAAGTGGTATTGTTGCATGGTTTGTTTTTTCAACTGGGTTGTTATTTTCAATGGCCAATATGATTTGGGTATTTGCCCTTGCTCCACTAGGTATGATATTATGGTATAGTTTTGCAGGACAAAATTGGAGTTATCAAACATTAAGAACTTTTTATTATGCATTTACAGCAGTAATGGGTATAGGATTAGCACCCATATTTGCAGTTTATGCTGGGGCAAGTATAGCACAGGTTTTCTTTATTACTGCCGCAACTTTTGCTAGTGCAAGTATATGGGGATATACTACAAAACGTAATTTGACCGGATTCGGACAGTTCTTGTTTATGGGCTTAATAGGAATAGTAATTGCAAGTATTGTTAACTTGTTTATGGCAAGCTCTGCACTAATGTTTACAATTAGTGTAATCGGTGTATTCATATTCACAGGTTTGACTGCTTGGGATACTCAAAGGGCAAAACAAATTTATTTAGAACATGGCGGTGACCCTCGTTACGGTATTCAATTTGCAATAAGTTTATATCTAAACTTTATCAATCTATTCCAAATGCTATTACATTTATTAGGCAATAGGGAATAAAATCATTGAATTACGAAAAAAATAGGAAAATCCTAACGGATGTTGACGGCGTTCTACTTGATTGGAGTACGGCTTTTGATGCATGGATGAAAGAAAGAAATTATGTTCTTTTACATCCTAATGAATACAATCAACACAAAAGATATGGTTTAGCAGAAAAGTCAGATGCAGATAAACTGATTAGCCAGTTTAATGAAAGTGCATGGATGGGTTTCTTAAAACCACTTCGTGATAGTGTGAGCATTCTTGATAAGTTTTCTTCAAATAACTATCATTTTGAATGTATTACAAGTTTAAGCACAGATCATTGGGCTGGAGTATTACGTGAAATGAATCTCGAAAGATTCTTTGGACGAGGAACAATCCGACGTGTAAGGTGTATAGCTACAGGCGCAGATAAAAATGATATCCTTAAAGAATACGATCCAGGTTATTGGTGGATTGAAGATAAACCAGAAAACTGTTTAGCAGGTTTAAACGCAGGACATAAGCCTATACTTATAGATCATGAGTTCAACAAAGATTTTAGCCATCCTAATATTATAAGAGCTAAAAATTGGAAAGAAATTTACCAAATTATTACTGAAAGTACTTGACTTCTATAAACATCTCATATATAATAATACTTAAATTATAGGAGGTTTAGTGGCAGTTCACGGTATGATAGATTTAGAAACACTTGGTGTTGAACCTGATAGTGTTGTAATGACTCTTGGTGCAATTAAATTTGATCCTTTTTCAGATCAAGAACCACACTCACCTTTATACCTCAGAGGCGATGTTGAGGAACAATCAGAAAAATACAATAGAAGCATTGATGACAATACGTTAGCATGGTGGAGTAAACAACCGCAAGCAATTCAAGATGAAGCGTTCGGTGAACACAAAGATCGTGTCTCAGTGCAAGAAATGCTACGTCAACTAAACAAGTGGTGTGTTGGTCTAGACTACATATGGTGTCAAGGTCCTACTTTTGATTTTGTAATTTTACAAAGTTTATACAAAGATGCACAGAAACCTGTTCCTTGGAATTATTGGCAAATACGCGACAGCAGAACACTATTTTCAATGATGCCTCAGGATCCACGTAAAGCAATTCAAGAAGAGCTACATAATGCATTAGCTGATTGTTATTATCAAGCTAAATGCGTACAACAATCTTATGAACATTTTGGAGTAAATGCACGATGAAAGAATTATGGGTAGAAAAGTATCGTCCTAAAACAGTAGACGGTTATGTGTTTCGAGATGAAGCACAACGCAAGCAGGTACAAACATGGATTAAAGACAAAACAATTCCGCACTTATTGTTTAGTGGAAATGCAGGTATAGGTAAGACAACACTTGCAAAACTATTATTCAACGAACTTGAAATAAATGATTTAGATGTATTAGAAATAAATGCAAGTCGCACAAACTCAGTAGATGATGTTCGTGATAAAATTGTAAACTTTGTGCAAATGATTCCATTTGGTGACTTTAAGGTTGTACTACTAGATGAGGCAGATTACTTATCCCCAAACGCACAGGCCGCACTGCGTGGTGTTATGGAAGAATATCATACCACTGCACGTTTTATTCTCACTTGTAACTATCCAAATAAAATTATTCCTGCACTACACAGTAGATGTCAAGGCTTTCATATTGCAAAGATTGATCAAACAGAGTTCACAGCACGAGTTGCCGAGATCCTTATCACAGAAGGTGTCACTCCAGATCTTGACATACTAGATACATATGTAAAAGCAACTTATCCAGACTTACGTAAATGTATAAACACTGTACAAATGAATGTTCAGGATAACAGTTTGCTTAAACCTAACGAAGGTGATACTGGTGAAAGCGATTGGAAACTTGATATGGTTGAGCTGTTTAAAGCAGGCAAGATACAAGATGCTCGAAAACTGTTGTGCGGATCAGTACGCCCAGAAGAGATGGAGGAAATCTATCGTTGGCTATATGACAATATTGAATTGTTTGGTGACGAGGAAAAACAAGATACAGCCGTGCTAACAATAAAACAAGGACTTGTAGATCATACATTAGTTGTTGATCCAGAAATTAACTTGGCTGCAACCTTAATTAGATTAGCGAGGATTTAATGAGTTACTTTGTTACTGACAACTGTATTAAGTGTAAGCATACTGATTGTGTAGAAGTTTGTCCTGTTGACTGCTTTTATGAAGGTGAAAATATGCTTGTCATCAATCCATTAGAGTGTATAGACTGCGGTGTATGTGAACCAGAATGTCCTGTAGATGCTATTGTACAAGATTCAATATTATCAAACGAAGAACAAGCTAAATGGGAATTTATAAATCAAACTTATGCAGACAAGTGGCCAAACATTGTAGATAAGAAAGAACCATTAGAAGATGCAGAAAAATGGAATGGGGTAGAAAATAAATATGAACAACACTTTAGTGAAAAACCAGGCGAAGAATAAAAAATTAATAAATGATCTAGTCCGTATCAGTGTATTAGAAGAAGAAGTAGAATATTACAAAACACTATTACAACCACACGATACAGGACACATACACACAGCAATTTCATTTGTACAAGACAGAATAAGAATTTTAAAAGGAGCAAAAAAAGAATGGCCATTCGACTTGTAAGTTATACACAACCTTCAGAAGATTTTAAAAAACAAGGACTAGAGAATGTACAAGATTTAATAGCGTTTTGTGCAAAAGTGTCTAATCCTGCTGCACAAATTAACAAAGAAACGAGTGAACGTTTAATAAAATACTTGATTAAACACCAGCATTGGTCTCCTTTGGAAATGGCTAATGCTGTGCTTGAAATTGAGACAACTAGAGATATTGCACATCAAATTGTTAGACATAGAAGTTTTGCTTTTCAAGAATTTAGTCAACGTTATGCCAAACCTGAAGATATGGGCGATGCTAGAGTTTTGCGTGATGCTAGGTTTCAAGATCCAAAAAATAGACAAAACTCAATAGACATTGACAGAAATAATGAAGATCATCGCAGAATTAATGAAGACTTTAGGATTAAGCAAGCAGAATTATATGCACATGCACAAACAGTATATAATTGGGCTATTAACAATGGAATTGCAAAAGAGCAAGCTAGAGTAGTTTTACCTGAAGGTAACACTAAAACAAGACTGTATATGAACGGCACTCTTCGTAGCTGGATTCATTATATCGAATTACGTGGTGCAAACGGAACACAAAAAGAACACATGGAAATAGCACACGAATGTGCGAAAGTGATTACAAAAATATTTCCATTGGCAGAACAAATTAATGACAGTGTTACAGGAAATATATAATTTTTGGGGAATCACCTCTAAAAATATCCATAATAAAGAATTTACTGGGTATGAACCGTATTATAGCCAATTAGACCAATTTTCAAAAGACACCTATGAAAAGGACCCAGAAACCACAATATGTAGTGTTTTTGATATTTATAGGACAGTAAATCTAGTACCAATAATTTATTATACAAAAGATGGCATTTTAGACGCAATTAAGGAATTTAAACAGTCAAGTTATAACTCTGTTTCAAAAGGTAGAATTAATCTAGGCAATAACAAAGGCCAGCCTTTAAGTAGATTTTTGTTTCCAAATATGATGACAGCCGAACCTAAAGGACGGGGACATAACTCAGTTCGAGATAGATTTTATGATGACAAAAAACTAAAAAGAGCAATTAGACTTTGCTTTGAAATGCGTGAAGGAAATCATTTAGTCTATCCAACAGCGATCCGTAGAGCTTTAGAACTAGTAACAGGAGAAAATGTACAGAACTTTAAACCGCAGAATGCAAGAGCAATAGTAGAAGATCTTTGTCCTGTTATGTGGGGTAATGTATATGATTATAGTTGTGGATATGGAGGAAGACTTTTAGGTATAGGTAGTAGTAATATGAAATACAACTATATCGGAATCGAGCCTAATACGGAAACTGTAAAATATTTAAACTTTTTTAATGATTGTATAGATGAA
>CEOK01146420.1_pt1 | contig 14214 bp, 13 predicted proteins | sample 427001 | NCBI WGS metagenome assembly CEOK01 (sample SAMEA2591108, study PRJEB7988) | marine metagenome | isolation source: saline water (ENVO:00002010), including | reverse complement strand
GAAAAACTACTAATGGTTTAAGATTTTTAGAAAAATATGCAACAAGTATAGGTGGAGCTGAAAATCACAGAATAGGTTTAAAAGATAAAATTCTCATCAAAGACAACCATATAAAAGTTTTAGGTGGTATTTCTAAAGCCTTAAAAGAAATTAAACAAAAAAAAGTTAAAGAATTCCAAATTGAATGTGAAACTTTTTCTGAAGTTGAAAAATGTATAAATCAAAAATGTAATCATATTCTATTGGATAATATGTCTATAAGAGAAATTAAAAAATGTATAAAACTTGGTTTGAATTCTAATAAAAAAATTACTTTTGAAATTTCAGGAGGAATAAATCTAAAAAATATAGAAAGATTTGCTTTTTTAGGAGCCGACTATATTTCTACCAGTAAAATCACCAATTCTGCCAAAACTGTAGATATTGGTTTAGACATAATATAAAATAAAATTAGAGTGTAAGAGTGAAAAAAATTAGTTTAATAGGAGCTGGAAATATTGGAACCATTTTAGCTCACAGTATCTCCAGGAAAAATCTTGGAAACATAGTCCTAATTGATAAAGTAGATGGACTGGCAGAAGGTAAATGTCTTGACCTTTCTCAAAGTTTAGTAATAGATGGTATCGATCTTTCTGTCGTTGGGAGTAATGACGTATCAAGAATAAAAGATAGTGATGCCATTATAATCACTGCTGGGATACCAAGAAAACCAGGAATGAGCAGAGACGATCTTATAGAAACCAACTTTAAGGTAATGTCCTCTATTGGTGAGGCAATAAAGCATCATGCTCCAAATTCATTTGTGATTTGTGTAACGAATCCCCTCGATGCTATGGTTTGGTCTTTAAAAGAAGTTTCTGGATTAAAAAAAAATATGATTTTAGGAATGGCCGGGATACTGGACTCTGCTCGTTTTAAATTTTTTTTATCTGAATTACTACAAGTTTCAGTTTGTAATATTGATACACTAGTTTTAGGCGGGCATGGTGATACAATGGTTCCGTTATTAGACTATACAACAATATCTGGCATCCCATTGAAAGAATATTTGAAACTAAAAAATATTGATCAGGATCCTATAGATAAAATTGTAAACAGAACACGAAATGGAGGAGGTGAAATTGTTGCACTTATGAAAAACAGTTCAGCTTTTTATTCTCCAGCGTTAAGTGCTATTGAGATGTTAGAATCATTTATAAATGATCAAAAAAAGGTTTTACCTTGTTCAGCTTTTTTAGATGGAGAATACGGTGTGAGTGATCTTTGTGTTGGGGTACCTGTAAGAATTGGTTCAAATGGTGTTGAAGAGATCATAAAATTAAATCTAACAAAGGATGAAGAAATACAATTTAAAAATTCAGTTAATGCAGTAAGAGATTTAACTGATAAATGTAAAAAACTACTAGTTTAACGTCTTAAAGTCATATATATTGCCACATTGGTAAATGTTTGTCATAGAACTGTAATAAATTTTTAATTGAGGAAAATTAAATGGATATACACGAGTATCAGGCAAAACAACTTTTGTCAAAATGTGGAGTTAGCATACCTCCCGGTGAAGTTGTTTATCAAACGCACGAAGCAGAAAATATTCTATCTTGGTTAAACGAAGACAAAATTATTGTTAAAGCTCAAGTTCACGCTGGCGGAAGAGGAAAAGCTGGGGGTGTTAAAATCTGTAAAGGTGACGATCAAGTTATTAAGACGGTGGATGAGATGATAGGTATGAAAATTATCACACCTCAAACAAGCGCCGAAGGAAAAACGGTTAGAAGGGTTTATTTAGAGAAAGCATATAAGATTGAAAAAGAGCTTTACTTTTGTATCACAGTTGACAGAGAAACTGGGGGTAACACTATTATAACTTCAAAAAAAGGGGGGGTTAATATTGAGGAGGTTGCAGAAAAGAATCCAGAAGATATTCATAAACTGAACATTGCACCAGGTGGCGACTTACTTACACACCATGCTAGAACGATTGTTTATAATCTTGGTTTGAAAGGAAAAACAGCCAAAAGTGCTCAGAAAAACATTCTCTCGATTTATAAAGCATTTACGTCTCTGGACGCAGCTTTAATTGAAGTTAACCCATTTGCAGTTATTGATTCAGGAGAAACCTTAGTTCTAGACTGTAAAGCTTCATTTGACGACAATGCATTATATAGACAAAGACAAGTTGCTGAAATGAAAGATGAAAATGAGTACGATCCATTAGAATTAGAAGCAGCACGACATGATTTAAATTACGTTAAACTAGACGGAAACATTGGTCTAATGGTTAATGGAGCTGGGTTATCAATGGCAACAATGGATATAATCAAATATTATGGTGGAGAAGCAGCAAACTTTATGGATGTCGCTGGGGCCGCAACCCCAGAAAGAGTAGCTGCTGCCTTTAAGCTTATCTACAAAGATCCAGATGTAAAAGGCATTCTTATAAATATATTTGGAGGCATGATGCGTTGTAACGATATTGCTGAAGGGTTAGTTAATGCATCAAAAGAAGTTGGACTTAATAAACCATTGGTAGTTCGACTAGAAGGAACAAATGTCGAGATGGGTATGGATATCCTAAAAAACTCTGGTTTCCCAATAAAACCCGTTGATACAATGGAAGAGGCTGCAAAAAATGTCGTTGAAATGGTGAAAGGAGAATAATCTATGGCTGTACTATTAACAAAAGAATCAAAAGTCATATGTCAAGGTTTTACTGGAGCTCAAGGTACCTTTCATTCAGAAAAAGCTATTGAATACAACACAAACATTGTTGGTGGAGTTACCCCCGAAAAAGGGGGTACTGAACATTTAAAAATACCTGTTTTCAATACAGTTGCAGAAGCAAAAAAAAAAACAGGGTGTAATGCAAGTGGAGTTTTTGTTCCTCCACCATTTGCTGCCGATGCAATATTAGAGGCAGTTGAAGCTGAGTTGGATCTTGTGGTTTGTATCACTGATGGGATCCCAACAAGTGACATGCAAAGAGTAAGGCGAGAAATGAAAGGTTCAAAAACTAGACTAGTAGGACCAAATTGTCCAGGTGTATTAACTCCTGGAGTTGGAAAAATTGGAATCATACCAGGTCATATATGCAAACCTGGTAGGATTGGCGTTGTTTCAAGATCAGGTACTCTATCTTATGAATCTGCTGTACAGACTGCAGAACTAGGACAATCTACTATTATTGGAATCGGTGGTGACCCTGTCAATGGAACTAACTTTGTTGATGCTCTGGAATTATTTTTAGATGACCCAGATACAGATGGTATTGTATTAATCGGAGAAATAGGAGGAACTGCTGAAATAGATGGTGCAGACTTTATAAAATCTTGGAATAAAACAAAAAAACCTGTAGCTGCATTTGTGGCAGGAGCAGCGGCACCGAAGGGAAGAAAACTAGGTCACGCTGGAGCAATAGTTAACAGTGGGGCAGAAACAGCGGATGCAAAAAAAGAAGCGCTCCGCTCTGCAGGTGTTGAGGTCTCAGACACCATTACCAGAATTGGAGATGCAATGAGAAAGGCAATGGGTGTAAAATGATTGATAATGCTCTAATATCTTATCTTGGTGAAAATAAACCAAATTTAATATCTGAAATCACATCATATTTAACTGAGGTAGGAGGAGAATTTTCTGGAGTAACTTTCGCAACTCTTGGAAGGATTTGTGAACTCACGATGGTTTATAAAACAGGCGGGAAAAAGAATATTGAAGACCTAAAAGCTGAACTTGAAAAATTATCGTGTATTAACAACGGCCAACTTCAAATACAACCAATTCCCAACCAAACCGATACGGGTCCTACGTCAAAGATTACACATAGAATCGTCTTATCAGGTGATGATCAAAAAGGTTTACTAAATAGGATTATAAAAACACTTGACGAAAACAATGCGTTAATAGTTCGTATGAACACCGAGAAAATTTCATTCCCTACCAATACTCAATATATTTCACGTTTTGCAATATCCGTTAGGGAAGAAAATGCACCTGAATGTCTATCACAGATAGTAAAGGTTGCTGGTGAAATGAAACTTACTTTTAGATACGAAACCTCATAAGTTTTTAACCACTAGCTCTCGGGTGATTTTTCTCCAAAACTGCTTTAAGTCTATCCGAGTTTACTTTTGTATACCTTTGGGTAGTTGATAAAGATGAATGTCCCAATATTTCTTGGATAGACCTTAGATCAACCATATTCTCAAGCAACTGAGTTGCAAAACTATGTCTCAATGAATGTGGTGTTGTTTCTTCTGGAAGCATTAAATGATTTCGAAGCTTTCTTATTTCCTTCTGAATAATTTCAGCCTTTAATTTCTTTCCTCTTTTGCCAATAAAGATAAATTCATTTTTATGAAAATTGAAAGGACATCTTTGAGTCATTTTTTTTATGTAAGAAGTAATTTCTTTTGAAATTGGAATCAGTCTAATTTTTTCACCCTTACCTAAAATTCTTAGATCCTCAGATTGTAGATCAATAATCTTTAAATTTAAAACCTCACTTATTCTTAATCCATAACCCCACATTAGAAGTAAAATTGAAAGATCTCTCATACCTATCCATTCTTCTTTTTCTAAAAGAATACTTTTAAGTAATTTGTGAACTTGATTTCTTGTCAACGGTCTTGGTAGAGAATCAACAAACCTGGGTCCTTTTAGGTTCAAAAAAGTTGAATTTTTTATTTTTTTTTTTTTGAGCAAAAAATTTATAAAACTTTTAATAGATGATAATGCTCGCGCGTTACTTCTATGAGAATTTCCATCTCTTATTCGACTAAAAAACCAACTAGTAAGATCTGTTTGATGCAAACTCTCAAAATCTGACAATTCGATTTCTTTATTCTTATAAATCTGTAGATGAGAAATGAATAAATTTAAATCTGAGCAATAGGCTTTTAAGGTTTGCGCACTTAACCTTTTCTCAAAATTAATCCATTCAATCCAATTGTTCAAAATCTTTTTAAGTATTTCGTTCACATTAATTCTTTTAATTTATATTCAATTATTTTTGAAAGAAATGAAATCAAGTCATAAGCTCTGTTTGTTATAAAGCGATTGTCCTTACTGCCAAAAAAAATCAGAGCTTTATTGTCAAAGATCTTTTCATCAAGTGAAAAAATAGCATTTGAATAAATATTCTGCTCTTCAACAATTCCCAATTTTTGATCTGTGGCGTCCATAATAAGAGAGTTTTTACAATTATAAATTTTTTCTATTTTACTTTCTTCTAGAAAAAGCAAGTTAAACTCTGAACAAAATTTTTCATTAGGACAGATTAGGTTCACCATTTCTAAATCAAAACTTTTTCTAAAATCATTCTTTATGAAAGACATAAAATTTTTAAAATTTGAAAATTTTATTATGTTTAGTATAGAGCTATGAATTTTTCTTTGAGTAAAATAGTTATGCTTAGCATTTTCTATAATTTCTTTTTTTTGATTTTTTAAGCTACTTATCATCCAATCTTTAAAAGATACTATATTCTTTTCTCCACTCTCCTCTTTTACAGGAAAATTTAGCCTTGACAGTATAGACGGTGTATCGCAAAAAAAATCCGGATTCTTTAACAGGAAATCTTCAACTTGTTTCTTATCAATTTTTTTTGTAAGCATTTACTTTATTCTAATATAAAAATTCCCAATGTCTTCTTTAAAATATAAAGCTATAATTTATTATGATTTTAGAAGTGTTACTTCCAACATTATCAAAAGACAAAACTTTTTTCTATACTACGAATCCATCCATTTCATCTAAAATTGATATTGGACAACTTGTAAATTTAACATTTAGAAAAAAACCTCAAGTTGGTGTTGTTATTAAAAAACATAAAGAATTAAATTTAACTTTCAGGCTCCTTAAAATAAATAAAGTATTAGAGGGTTTGATTCTCAAGAAAGAAGTTTTGAAAAGCATAGAGTTTTTATCGGTATACACTTGTAGTCCAATATCAATTATTTTAAAAAATTTTTTGAGCAGCTTTTGTTTAAAATCAGAAAAACTCGAAAAATCATTTGAGACAATAAAACGATCCAAAATCCTCTATTCATATGATCAAATAGATGTCCAAAAGAAAATTCAAAATTTAGGTCTAAATAAATTCAACGTCATAACATTAAATGGAGTTACAGGTTCTGGAAAAACAAGAGTTTATATGAATATTGTAAAAAAAAAACTAGAAAAGGGCTTTCAATGTTTAATTTTAGTACCTGAAATTATTCTCACAAAAGATTGGGTTAAAGAGATTGAAAAAGATTTTGGTATAGTTTCTCATATTTACCATTCATCTGAAAAAAAAAAAAAAAGATTGCAAATCTGGAAATCTGTTATTTTAGGAGAAAGAATATTAGTTATTGGAACACGTTCTGCACTTTTTCTTCCATTCACTAATTTAGGTTTCGTAGTTGTAGACGAGGAACATGATCAATCTTATAAACAAGAAGATAAGTTAATTTTTAATTCAAGAGATTTTGCTATAGTTAGAGCAAAAAATTCTAATTGCCCAATTATCTTAAGCTCTGCAACACCCTCTGTAGAAACAATATACAATTCAAGGCTTGGAAAGTATATTGAAGTTAATCTAAAAAAAAGAATTAATAATTTGCCTTTACCAAATATAAAAATAGCTGATATGAGAGGAAAAACCGATATTATATGTGATAACCTTAAAAAATGTATTAAAGATAATTTAAAAAAAAAGTTACAAACAATGATCTTTATAAACAAGCGAGGATATGCATCTCTTGTAATTTGTGGTTATTGTGGCAACGTTAAGTTTTGTCCAAATTGTAGCTCATCTATGGTTATACACAATTATTCAAAAATGAATGATCCATACCTTCTATGTCACCAGTGCAATTATAAAGAAAATTTCATTAATAAGTGTGAAAATTGTAAAAAAAGTGACTATTTAAAGTTCGCAGGAACAGGAATTGAAAAAATTAATGAGGAAATCAAAAAATTATTCCCTGAAGCAAAAACCTGTATGTTATCAAGTGATCAATTTAAAAAAGTTGGAGAGTATGAGAGAGTATTAGAAAAAATATCAACAAACAAAGCTGACATAATAATTGGAACTCAACTAGTCTCAAAAGGGCATAATTTTCCTAAGATTAAAACAGTTGGAATTTTAAATGTAGACTTTCTTTTAAACGATTTTGACTTTAGATCAAATGAAAAGTCCTATCAACAAATAATGCAGGTTTCAGGTAGAGCGGGAAGGCAAGACCTTCAAGGTGAAGTTATTATTCAAACATTACAACCTCAACATCCAACTTTAAATTTTTGTAAAAAATATAGAATTAATGAATTCTATGAATGGGAAATTAATTCCAGAAAAAAAAAAAACCATCCGCCATTTTCAAATTTTATTTCAATAGTAAGCTCATCTTCACAGAAAAAAGAATCTTTAAAATTGATAAAATTAATAGACGTAAACTTGCGAAAAAAGTTTAAAAACTTAATAGTTTATGGTCCAGCACCGTCTCTTATAGAAAAAAAAAACAACCAATACAGGTATAAAATTCTTATTAAATTGATAAAAGATTTCTCTTTTCAAAACAAAATAAAATTCTACTTAAAAAACATCAATCTACCAAATAGAGCAAGGGTTTTTATAGATGTGGATCCACTCAATTTTATATAAAATAAATATAATACAAGGATTGAATAGATTGAAAGGTTATGATAATAACAATCAAATAATTTATAAAGTTTAACAGGTTTTTTTTTGTCCAATAATTCATCAAATATTAATGAAGCAGCCAGACGATATGCTAAAGCTCTTTTCTTAGCCTCTGAAAATGACAATTCAGTATTATCTAGTTTTAAAAATGATTTTGAAAAATTGAATTCAGCATATAATCAATCTGAAGATTTCAGAGCATTCATTATGAGTCCGTTGATAAAAAGAGTCCAAAAGAAAAAAACTTTAATGTTAATTTTATCAAAAATGAAGTTATCAGAAAGTTTCACTGGTTTTTTTAAGATTGTAGCAGAACATAGTAAGCTCTTTTTGCTTGAAAAAATTTATTATGAATTCAAGAAACTTCTTGATGTCTCGGATGGTGTAACTGAAGTTACTGTAACAACTACAGAACCAATTGAAAAAAGTTTTGAAAAAAAAATAGTCGAAAGTTTAAGTAAAAAATTAAATAAAAAAATAAGACTTAATAAATTGATAAAACCAGAATTAATTGGAGGGATAATCATTAAGATTGATTCTATTATGATTGATAACTCAATTAAAACCAAACTTTTAGATTATACTTTGAATGAAAGGTTAAATTAGTATGTCAATAAATGCTTCAGAAATATCATCAATATTAAAATCGGAAATTAAAGATATAAGTGACCAAACAAAGGTTTCAGAAGTCGGAACGGTTCTAACTGTTGGGGACGGAATTGCTCGAGTTTATGGATTAGATAATGTTCAGGCAGGTGAAATGGTTGAATTTCCAGGAAAAATTAAAGGCATGGCCTTGAACCTTGAAGACGATAACGTTGGGGTTGTTATCTTTGGCAGCGATAAATCAATCAAAGAAGGAGACATTGTAAAAAGAACAAAATCAATTGTAGAAGTACCAACAGGGAAGTCTCTACTTGGAAGGGTTGTTGATGGTTTAGGAAACCCAATAGATGGTAAAGGTCCTCTCAAAGATGTAGAAATGAGGAGGGCTGAACTAAAAGCACCAGGAATAATCCCTAGAAAATCTGTTCACGAGCCAATGCAAACTGGCATAAAAGCTATAGATAGCTTGATCCCAATTGGAAGAGGTCAGAGAGAGTTGATAATTGGTGACAGACAGACTGGAAAAACTGCTGTGATTGTTGATACAATTTTAAATCAAAAAGCTAATAATACATCTGATGATGAATCGAAAAAGCTCTACTGCATATATGTATCAATAGGGCAAAAAAGGTCAACTGTTGCTCAGATTGTGAAAACTTTAGAAGAGAATGGAGCGATGGACTATTCAATTGTTGTAGCTGCCACAGCTTCAGATCCTGCTCCGCTTCAGTTTTTAGCACCTTACACTGGTTGTGCAATGGGAGAATATTTTAGAGACAACGGAATGCATGCAGTTATCTTTTACGATGACTTATCAAAACAAGCAGTTGCATACAGACAAATGTCTCTACTTCTGAGAAGACCTCCTGGAAGAGAAGCTTTTCCAGGCGATGTTTTCTATATTCACTCAAGATTACTGGAAAGAGCTGCAAAAATGAGTGATAAAAACGGTGCAGGCTCCTTAACTTCTTTACCTGTGATCGAAACTCAAGCAGGTGACGTTTCGGCTTATATTCCCACAAATGTAATTTCAATTACAGATGGTCAAATTTTTTTAGAAACAGAATTATTCTTTAAAGGAATTCGACCTGCGGTTAATGTTGGATTGTCAGTGAGTAGAGTGGGGTCGGCAGCACAAATTAAAGCAATGAAGCAAGTCTCAGGTTCAATAAAACTTGATCTTGCTCAATTCAGAGAGATGGAAGCTTTTTCACAATTTGCCTCTGATTTAGATCAATCAACTAGAAACCTTCTTGAAAGAGGTAGGAGACTTACAGAAATATTAAAGCAACCGCAGTACGCACCACTTAAAGTGGAAGAGCAAGTTGTTGTAATTTTTGCTGGTGTGAAAGGTTTTTTAGACAAAATAGAAATCAGTCAAATAACTAAATTTGAAAGCTACTTACTTAAAGAGTTAAGAACAAAAGAAAAGAAAATGTTAGAAACAATAAAAAAAGAACAAGCTCTTTCCGATACATTGAGTAAATCATTGAACGACTTTCTCGAATCAATTACAGAAAGCTTTGTTAAGGAAAATAATTAATGCCAAGCCTTAAAGATTTAAGAAATAGGATTTCTAGTGTAAAGTCTACAAAAAAGATAACATCTGCTATGAAAATGGTTGCGGCAGCAAAACTAAAAAGAGCTCAAGATAATGCAGAGAAGAGCAGGCCTTATGCTGAAAAAATGAAGCAAGTCGTTTCATCACTTACAAACAAAATCAATCAAAGTAATTTTAAGTTTGGTAAAAAGATTACTAGCAATTCAAATAAAACTGTTTTACTGCTTGTTTGCTCTGCAGATAGAGGTCTTTGCGGAGGCTTTAACGGGTCAATTATAAAATTTACAAAAAAGCTAATAAATAAATTAAGTAATAACGGGTATACAGTTAAATTTATTTTTATTGGTAAAAAAGCTTATCAAGCCCTTAAAAGATTACATTCCCAATCAACATTAGAAAATATTTCAGATTTTGCTAATCCTTCTATAAAGTTTGAAATTGCAAGCTCGGTAAGAGATCAAGTCCTTGAACTATTTGATAGCCGAGAAATTTCAGAATGTCATTTGATTTATACAAAGTTTAAAAGTGCGATTTCACAGACAGTTGAAGCTCAAAAACTTTTACCAGTTGAAAGCGAATCAGATATTGATAACGAAGAAAATAAAAAAATAAACACATCTTATGACTATGAACCTAGCGAAGAGGTTTTATTAGACGAGATTATTCCAAGAAATATAGCTATTCAAATACATTCAGGACTTCTTGAAAACCTTGCAAGTGAACAAGGGTCAAGAATGACAGCAATGGATAATGCTACAAGAAATGCTAATGATATGATTGATAATCTTACCCTATTTTATAATAGATCAAGACAAGCACTTATCACAAAAGAGTTAATTGAAATAATATCTGGAGCAGAAGCTGTTTAATAAAAAAGGAGAAAACTATGAGTAAAAATTCTGGTAAAGTCAAACAAATTTTAGGGGCAGTTGTAGATGTAAGCTTTGAGGACAAGCTACCTCAAATCCTTGATGCACTTGTTGTTAAGCACGAAAATAAGAATTTGGTTTTGGAGGTTGCTCAACATCTTGGAGAAAATACTGTTAGAACAATTGCAATGGATTCAACGGATGGACTTATCAGAGGACAAGACGTTGTTGATACTGGAAGTCCTATATCTGTTCCGGTTGGTCCAGAGACACTTGGAAGAATTCTTAATGTAGTTGGTGAACCGGTTGATGAGAGAGGACCTCTTAAGACAAAACTGAGGGCTCCTATCCACAAGAGTGCTCCAGAATTTATTGATCAATCCACTGATACAGAAGTCTTAGTTACGGGTATCAAAGTTGTTGATCTTCTTGCCCCTTATGCAAAAGGAGGGAAGATTGGACTGTTTGGTGGAGCAGGTGTCGGTAAAACTGTTCTAATTATGGAGTTGATAAACAACATAGCCAAAGGACATGGCGGCTATTCTGTTTTTGCAGGAGTCGGTGAGAGAACCAGAGAGGGTAACGATCTTTACCATGAAATGATGGAATCAGGAGTTATTAAGCTCGATTCTGATGAATCTAAGGCAGCACTTGTATATGGTCAAATGAATGAACCTCCCGGCGCTAGAGCTAGAGTAGCATTAACTGGACTTACATTGGCAGAATATTTTAGGGATGAAGAAGGTCAAGATGTACTTTTATTTGTGGATAACATTTTTAGATTTACACAGGCTGGGTCAGAGGTCTCTGCTCTTTTAGGAAGAATCCCTTCTGCAGTTGGTTATCAACCGACGCTTTCTACAGATATGGGAGCTCTTCAAGAAAGAATTACATCAACAAATAAAGGTTCAATTACATCCGTTCAGGCTATTTACGTGCCTGCAGATGACTTAACTGATCCGGCTCCAGCAACCTCGTTTGCTCATTTGGATGCAACCACAGTTCTATCTAGACAGATAGCAGAGCTAGGTATCTATCCTGCAGTTGACCCTCTAGATTCAACATCTAGAATTTTAGATCCAAGGATTATTGGTGAGAATCATTATAATGTTGCGCGTAAAGTTCAAGAAACACTTCAAAAATACAAATCATTACAAGATATTATTGCGATACTAGGTATGGATGAATTGTCAGAAGAAGATAAGTTGGTAGTTGATAGGGCCAGAAAAATCCAAAGATTCTTATCTCAACCTTTCCACGTTGCTGAAGTATTCACAGGCACTCCAGGCGTATTTGTAGGTTTGCAAGATACAATTAAAGGTTTTGAAGATTTAGTTAACGGTAAATATGACGACATCCCTGAAGCAGCTTTTTATATGGTTGGAACCATAGATGAAGCTCTTGAAAAAGCAAAAAAAATGAAAGATTAAATTTTTTTATGTCTTTCAAACTTGAAATCATATCGCCACAAAGCACAATATTTAACGATGATGTTGATCTTTGTATTTTACCAGGAATAGAAGGTGATTTTGGTATCCTAAAAAATCATACGCCTTTTTTGACAACACTTCGCCTTGGAATCGCCTATATTTACAAAGAAAAAAAACTTATCGAGACTTATCTTGTATCAGGTGGAGTTGTTGAAGTTTCAGACAATCAGTGCACCCTTTTAACAGAGGAAATTGTTAGATCAAATGAATTCATCCCTTCAAATCAAGAAAATGAAATTGACAAGAAAAAAGAAAAAATTGTAAATAAACTTTTTTACTCTTAAATGTAGTGATTTTTAAACAAACTTAAAACTTCTTTATACATTTTCCTTTTAAAAGGAACCACTTTATTTAAAGATTCATATGGGTCTATCCATTTCCAATCTAGAAACTCTGGTTTGTGACAATCTAACTTAATTTCAGAATCTGAACCAAAAAATTTACAAACAAACCATTTTTGTTTTTGGCCAACATATTTACCATTCCAAACTTTCTTTTGAAGATTATCTGGAAGTTTATAATAAAGCCAATCTTCAGATTCCTCTAAAATTTGAAAATTTCTTTTTAATCCGACTTCTTCTCCAAGTTCTCTGATCATAGCTTCTAAAGGAGTTTCTTCACCATCAATACCACCTTGTGGCATTTGCCAAAAGTCTGAGATGTAATCTAATCTTTTTCCAACCCAAAGTTTCTTTTCACTATTTAAAAGGAATATACCAACGCCTCTTCTGAAATCATTAGACATTGCCAAAGACTTTTACTGTAATACTTTGTTATCAATTAAATTCAGAGCCATAATCAAATCAAAAGCTCTGCTTAATTGATAATCTTCTGACGTATCTTTTTTAGAAGTCTTGTCTTTGTTTTTATTATCTGAGTTCTTTTTATCTTTTTCTTGCTCATTTTCAATTGCACCTCTGAGGTCTGATTCTTTTCTCCTATTCTGACCTTCAACTTTTTTTAGTTCTACCTGCTCAACAAGGATATCAGGGTCTATACCAGTTTTTTGAATAGATCTTCCGAGAGGAGTATAATATTTGGCAGTTGTTAATTTAAGAGCAACATCTTCACCTGAAGGAATAATGGTCTGAACAGAACCTTTTCCAAAAGATTTTGTTCCCATAATTATAGCTCTCTTGTGATCTTGAAGTGCACCTGCAACTATTTCAGAAGCAGAGGCACTTCCCTGATTGATAAGGACAACCATTGGTAAGCCGTCTATTAAATCTTTTTTAACTGAATTGTATCGGCTACCTTCTCTTTCAAATCTACCTCGCGTTGAAACAATTTCACCTCTATTTAAAAAAATATCAGTTACGCTTACCGCTTGATCTAATAATCCACCAGGGTTATTTCTAAGATCTAAGACATAACCAATTACACTCTCCTTTGATTTTTTAAAATCTTTTATCGCTTTAATGATTTGCGTGTCTACCTTCTGATTAAAAGAAGAAACTCTGATATACCCAATGTTGTTCTCGATTCTTGCTTTAACTGCTTTCAACTGTATAACAGCTCTTGTAATTTCTATTTGTAAAGTCTGGTTCTCCTCTCTGCTTACTGTCAATTTTATCTTTGACCCAACCTTCCCTCTCATAAGGGAAACTGCCTCTGACAACGTCATTCCTAGAACTGGCTCATCATCTAAATGTGTAATCATATCTCCAGCTTGAATTCCAGCTCTCGATGCTGGAGTATCATCAATGGGGGAAATAACTTTTACAAATCCATTCTCTAAAGTAACCTCAATCCCTAAGCCTCCAAACTCACCTTTGGTTTGAACTTTTAATTCATTTAATTCTTGGTTATTCAAGAAAGTAGAATGTGGGTCTAGTGAACTTAACATTCCTTCAATAGCTGACTCAATTAACTCTTTGGACGATACTTCTTCTACATAGTTATTCTTGATTTTTTCGAATGCCTCCCCAAAAAGATTTAAGTATTTGTAAACATTTTTCTCTTCTTCAGCTGATAGAGGAAAAGTCCAAAGAATTAACAAACAAGTTAAAA
>CEOK01060555.1_pt1 | contig 14214 bp, 15 predicted proteins | sample 427001 | NCBI WGS metagenome assembly CEOK01 (sample SAMEA2591108, study PRJEB7988) | marine metagenome | isolation source: saline water (ENVO:00002010), including | reverse complement strand
CTAAACCAAAGGTTCTTAATTGTTCTAATAAAGCAATACGTTCCTCATCTGTTTTTTGTACAAATTTATGTTCTCTATTTTCACCACGATTTTTACAAAAGAACTCCGTATATAGATTGCGAGGTGGAGGTGTTAAACCAATACGTCTATAACGTTTATGAATAAAACTATTAATCCAAGTAGAACCGCTTTTATGTAGCGAGATTAATATTGGGTATTTTTGTTTATCAATATCTAATAACATAAAACATCAAGTTTCCGCACAAGTTAGCATTAGAGTATATATCACAGAAAGCGAAAAATTTTTAGACGCTAAACGATTCACCACAGCCACAACTGCTTTTACTATTAGGATTAGATATAACAAACTCGGCCTTAAAAGTATCTTCTACCCAATCTAACGTAGTACCTAATAAGTACAATTCAAAATCCCTATGCACTAATAATATATCTTTTAGTAGCATATCACCACTTTGCTGATCATTATCAAAGTGCCATTCGTATTCATAACCTGCACATCCACCACCTTTGATAGATAGACGAACATAGCGTTTGCCGTTCTTTTCTGCGATTTTGTGTAATCGTTCTATTGCGTTATCTGTAAGTTTAATCATCTTGTAGCTTTAGCACTCTTTCCTGAGGTTTCAACATAACTATGTATAATATATCATATCCTCGTAAATTTGTCAAGCCAGTGCTTCGCACACGGCCGTCTTATATAGTAAAAAATAGCACGAAAAAATTTCCCATATCTAAACCAAGAAAAGCCGCTCCCTTATATCTATATGTTACTTACTACTTTTATAGATTACAGCTTCTAGCCAGTTTTAATAGTCTAGTTATGGTCAATAGGTGAGCCAAACGTATGGTACTCACCTTGTGCTGATCTTGTTGTTGTACTCTTACTGGTCTCTAATATCTGACCTGCGACTACTTTGTACGTACCACCTACTGATATATTCATATTATTATTAGCAAACATATTAATATCACCATCTAAAGCGGCCATATTAATATTACCTTTATCTACTTGTATATTAACATTAGCGTTAGGCCCTATCTGTATATCGTAGTTATTATCGGTCTTACCATCTGCATTGAGCATTATCTTATGACGGCCTTGTATTGTAATGTCTGAATTGCCTTTGATATAATGCTTACTATTCTTTTCTATTATGGTATTAAGGTCATCTTTAATAATCGTATTGGTTGTGCCTTTGTCTGTAATTTCTGTTTCAGTACCAGAGTGGTGGTATAGGAGTATTCTTTCCTTATCAGGTGTATCGTCAAATTCTAATATATGGCCTGATTCTGATTCATATACATGGCCGTATGGGTAAGTTGTATTGTAAGTATTTTCGGGTATGGACCATACATCACCTGCACTTGCGTCAATCTCAGCAACACCATCTTTTACTTCTATAATATTACCTGTAGGTATATTTGTATATGAGGCCGCTCGAATGGTCTTACGTGCTTCTAATGTAAGAGATTGATTATCTGCGTCATTCCGTGCTAATCTATTGACATCACTCTCGGCCGCGTAACGAGGATAAACTCCATTAGGGTCCGAGAACCCAAGGCCCTCGGCCTTGTTAATGGCCCCACTTACAGATGGTTTGCCAGGTAAACTCCCTAATATAACTGCGTCTTGTTTTGTATCTGCATCCCTAAAGAAACCAATCACCCAACTGCCTTCTAATAGGCCGAGAGGAGTTTGGCCTATGCCTGATACGCCAGATGAAGTAATAGGTAATAGGGGATGAGCCCAAGGCAAATCTGTAGTAGGCAATACATTCTTGTCCTCTGTATGATAACCGAGACAACGAACACGAACACGGCCAAGTTTAAGCGGGTCTTGTCTATCTTCTACAACACCTGCAAACCAGATGAAGCCATCTCTGCCCATAAAATCTGTAATACTCATTTATTTTTTCCCATAAATGACCGTATTTAAAGCGGTCACCTCCCTATATTTATCCGTATTTAAAGGTATTGCGTAGGCGCCGCGGTGCGTAGCACTTATTAGAGACCTATCGTTGATACCTCTTATATTCATTGATCTTTTTGTGTATATTTCTTTCATATTGTTCAAATTGTCTTTGGTCCTTTGTAAGATTGATATAGTTCGTTCTTACATTGTTTGTAGTTATATTCTATTGTGACCTCTCATGTGGCCATGCCCTTTAGCAAAATTTTTTTTCTAAACTCGCAATAATCGTTGAGTATGCTCAATGTTTTGTTCATTAAAAGAAACCCTTAAAGAAACTCTTAGCACTTGCAAGGTTCTGTTTAAACGATACCATTGAGGCTTGCACAAACTTATTGACATTCCCTTGTATTCTACTTCGTATTCTGTCTGCACCCATAGGATTTAGACTGCCACCTGTAATACCTGATAGATTGATACCACCTAATGCTAACTTGGCCTTTTCTGCGATTTTCTCAACTACTGTTTTTCTTGTTAATATGGCATTGTTGATTTTTGCAAGGTTTTTGTTCGCTAAAACCCTATTAGAAGTACTATTTAAAACGGCATTAATAGACTTATTAGCGGCATCCTTCACGTTCAAGTCACTTGTATTCAAATCTACGCCTAACTGCGTAGCGATGTCTTCTACGGTACTTATCTGTGGTGACGGTATCTTTAAGTTCTTATTTTTCAATGGGACTAGTGTTGTTATGTCTATACCTGACCCTATTACGTCAATAGGTTGTGATCTAAAGTGTGCTTTTGCTTTAAATGTATCAGCGTTAGGTAAATCAGTAGCAAATACGTTACGTACTACGGTCATTGATGTAGTGTGCTTTTGTTCTATAAAATCTATTTGATGGTGTAGTGATTGTATTAAATAACGACCTGTTAATAATTGATCAATCACATCATCTTTTTCAACACGGCTCTCATCATTGCCTTGTTCTGTAGCAGCAAATGATGGTACATCACACCATACTAAATCACCTACGTTATATGTAAAGTTACCAGGTACGTCAATCTCAATAGAGAAGTAATCTCTACTTGCACTTGATAATGCCTGTTTTGCTGTTGCTCTTACATCAAATCCTATACCTTCACTATTTCGTCTATGATTCCATTTAGTACTAGGTTCTACAATTATACGTGAAAAATAATCGTCCATATACTTACGATTATCAGCATTTGTTGACTTACTTAATTTACTGGCATGTAATCTGTTAATCTGTTTCTTATTCGTTGATCCATATGACTTATCATCTACGGTGTAATCATCATCAAAGTCAGCAGGACCAGGTGGCATAACGCCTTGATATTTGTTACCAGCACCTGTTGGTGCGTCTATGTGTAATGCCTGTTCATAATAGTTTGTATATGATAGTTTTGATTTAACAAACTTCTTATCAATAAGGTCGTGGGCATAGGTCATACTACCAAACATACCACTTCTTGTATTTGCTAATGTGTTATATGAAGCGTCAAATGAAAATGAATACGGTTTAGTTACAACTGACTCTGCCTCACCATCGGGTGGACCAAAGTTAGGATTAAATGCTGACAATAGGTCTATAAAGGCAACAAATGGTCTGTTTCGTGTTGTATCTGCACCTTCTCTAAATAAACTTTCTAAACATCTAAAATGAAAACCTCTATTGTTCTCATAAAACATATAATGTGGTGTTTTGAAATTAACAGGCTCTGCTAGGTCTGTCATCATTCTTACACCATCTATAGGTCGTACATTTGGGAATGTGTATTTGTAATTACCTAACGTTGGGTCAATGAATAGGTCTTTTTTAGTGTTAAGTAAATCTTTATCTGACTTAACTAACTTGTCAACCATTTCTGCATATGAACCTTCTAATGATTTTGATACACGTACTCTTTCGTTACGTACTGATTCTATTGATGTAAAGAATAAAGCAATTGCTTGTACGTTTTGCTGTGTCTTAACCGATCTCTTTTCATACACTTTAAATCTATGATTAGTAGCATTAAGTTCTTCATCGCCTTCACCTTCAATTGGGTTTCTAAACTTAAATTCTAAATGCTCGTTACCAATGATAGGTAATGATTTAGAAATACCCATTGTGTCAAAAAATAAAATGTTACCTGATAAAAATGCTGAGTCTAATGATTGATATACGTTGACAACTGAAGTAAGACCTGATATGTCAAATTGCACACCACCATAACTATATAAGATTATCTCACTTGCTCTAAAATCGCCAGGATATCTGTTGTTTAAATCATCATATTTTGGTGCGCTTTTATCCATGTTACGCTCCTATCAATGTTCTAAATTCTTCCGTAATTAGTTCTAAAAATTCAGGTCTGATTAATTTGATCCTTGATTTCTTTGCCTGCAACCTAGATTCATAATCATAGTTTGTTACACTTGTTGCACCTGACACGGTGCTGTTTACTTGTATTTTGTGTGAGTCGTCAAATGATGATGTGGCACCACTTGATTGAGCAACTTCATAATGATGTATACCATTAACGTCACTATACTTATCGTTTATATACGCTTCAAATTGTACACTTGACATCGGCCAGTCATAAAATCTATCTTTTACATTGTTGAATAGTAAAATGATCCAATAGTATTTCTGATCACCATAATACTGCTCTGATACTGACTCTGGTGTGTCTTCGCCTTGTACATCATATAGGTCAAATAAGGCAGCACTTTCTTTTAATCCTTCTTTTATCTGTACTCGTCTTAAAAGGTTTGTTACTAACTTGAAATTACCTTCGCCTGCAGCGTCATAATAAATTTTAGGAAAGGCACTAAAATATGATGGCATTAGTCTGCTTCTCCATGTTCTTGGTTCTGAGCACTAGTTCTTAAATCGTTATATCTCGTTCTCTCCATTAGTTCTAGTTCTCTAAACGTTAATGTTGCGTCTATTGATACAGGATCACCACTAGGGTGTGTTGAAAACTTATCTGAACCATAATCTATATCAACACCTGTACATGCACACAAACCTATCTGATCTAGGTATGGGTTAATTTTAGTACCTTTCATAAATCTAATTACAAATTCATGTGGTACTTGATATGCAGCGATTGATGTACCTGCACCATATCTCTTTGGTAACATTGCGTCTTTGATAGCATGTAGTAAACCATTTACTACATCTGACTCATCTCTATTTCTAGGCGTAAATTTAAATGTAAAACTAAACGTTCTATAATCTATACCATTAAATATCATTTCTGTCATAGCTGCTGGTGCTATACCAGTTCTACGTTGTACAGCAGCACCTACACCTGCACCTAAACCACCAGTAGCAAATGAACCTAAACCTGTAACTAACTTACCGACTTGAGCACCAACCGCACCTAAATCAGCACCGAAAAAAGTGTTACTGTTCATTGCATCCCTTAACTTTGCAAGAGAACCTAAACCACCACCTATTTCTTCAGCACCATAATCTGCCTGTAAATTAAATTTAAGTGTTTGTGGCATGTAAATAGCAATTGTATTTTTTACATTTCTTTGAGAACCTTTACCTGTAGGTATACCTAAAAGGCCTGAAGTAGTACCTTCACTAAAAAATCTATTTGCACCATATACAATTTGATTTAAATTGTCTTCTCTCTTTGTAATTTGTGTATTATTAACTGCTGTATTATCTCCACTGCCTTTCGGCACTCTTTCTATAATATCAAATAAAATGTAATGCTCTTGGTCTTTTAAATCTGTTGTAGGATATACGAATACTTTATTGCTTTCTGTTTTACTAAAATTAGAATAATCTACACCTGTAGGATTATAATTGATAACACCTTTTTTACTTGCAATAGTTTTAAAATTAGGTACAGTTGCACCTTGTAAAACCTTTTGAGGTTGATTTAGACCTTTGATTATGTTACCTATTACTTTAAACGCTTTCATATTAATATTTATCTACCTACCTAATAATTCTCTGGATAGTGTGTATTTTTAGACCCTATTGATGTTGACCCAAATTCTGTTTTATTTTGTGTATTTGAAGCGTCAACATTGTTTTGATTATTGATTACCGTATTACCACTATTTGTACTATTGTTTATTATTTGTGAACCTTTTTCTACACCGTCTGCCGTTATTGTATTAGCAGTTTCAATCTTCTGGCCAGTACCATATTCTCCTTCAGCCTGTATTATCTTTTCATTCATAGGTTTTGCCTGATCTAGTGAATATTGATTTGATATTGTCTTGTAATCAGCATCGGACTTCATTCTATTTTTTTCTCCTCCTAAAAAATCAAAAACATATCCTTCAAATCTTAATTTTCTTTTTATACCTGCGTCTTCTTTTGCCTTTTTATAATCTTCAAAGGTCATTTGTGCTGGTAATTTACCCTCTTTTATACCCCTATCATACTCATCCTCTAATTGTGAGTCTTTTCTAGCAGCGGTATATGAACCATCAATTGCGTCAATGCTACCTTCAAAGTTTGATGGGCTACCCAAATCCGCACTATCTGCTTTGATATTTGCTTCTTCTTTAGGACCAACATTTGACATACCTATTTTTTCAATCACTTTAGCAATACCAATACCAGCAACTGCTGCGGCTGCAAATAAACCTGCTGTAACTGACATAGCACCTAAATTTTTAACAAGTGTTCCTACTTTTCCTGCCTTAACAAAGTCATATAATTTTTTCATACCTAAAACTTCTAGTATGCTAAAACCATCTTTATCATCAATACCTGCTAATTTTTTGTTTCTAGCACCTAATAGTTCGTTTGTTAATTCTGACTCTACAAGTATTCTTTCTAATGTACCACTCGTAGTTTCAAATTGAGTATCTGACTCTCTTTCTTGCTCAACAATTTCTTCTCTATCTGCTCTTGGTACAGGTTGATTGTCAATACCCATAATCCCAGCTGTAGTTTGTTTTGCAATAGTTCTATTCTGTTGAGTTTGACTCGGGTCGTTGGGTTCTGGAAATGTAGTGTCACCCATTTTTCTTGTATCTCTTGCTTCTCTTTTTCTTAAACCTCTTTTGATACGTAATGCTTCTGACTCACCTTCTTCTTCAGCACGTATTGCTCGCTCTATTCTTTTACCTAAAATAGGTATTCTTGTAAGACCTATTCTAGCAGCAAGTTTTAGAGGTTTAAGTTCTTTCTTCAAATCTCTAAATGCAAACTTCAATCTTGTAGATAATTTCAACACTTCTTTTAATCTAGTGTTGGTTTCACCTACTGTTGCTCTAATAAAATCTAATTCTTCCTGATTTAATTGACCAGTACCTTCTATCTCTGCTATACTCTTTTCGGTTGATGATTGCAATTGTAATGCCTCATCATAATCCATGCCTTTAATACTATCAAGGCTGCTGATAGTGTAATTATCAACAAAGTTAATTACCTCTTGTCTGATATTGGCCTTTTCTAACTTGTCTTGGTTCTGATAACCTGCCTTTTTACCTATCGTATCAATATATTCTTGTAACGAATCAGATATGGCAAACTTCTCATCATCCTCCATCTCTTTTTGTTTCTTTAAGATGGCTTGAAAGTTAGGTTTAGGTTTCTTAAATTCTACTTCTGGCATTATCCTATATCTTGTTCTTTATGTTTTACTTTAGATGGTTTACCATTTACATAGATTGCAAACCAACCTGCACCAGCCCCAACGACTACTGAAACTAACCCAGCCTGTGCGTTAGTAGGATTCTCTAGTGCCATAAACCAATTGATTACATCTAAAAATGCCCACCCATAAGCGACCATTAATAGTCTTGGCACTAATCGCCAGTTTGACATTAATTCTGGTATTTCTACTGATATGAAGTGCCATAACGTTCCTACACCGTATTTAAAACCGTTCCATCCTTGTGTAAACATGTTCTTTAAAAAATTCTTCATAAATTATCCTCTTCTTTGTTTTTCTTTTATTTTTTCGTTTTCTTCTTTTATATGTTGCGTAAGCATTTCAACATATATCTCCCTCTCCCATGGTATCATATCTTCTAATTCACTTAAAGAGTATTTATGGTACTGCATTAATGCAAAATTAGTACGGTACAAACTCTCCAGGTTTTCATGCAAGAGGGCTACTGAAAAAAATCTGACGCCCCTTGTAACAATAATGTAAACTCTTTGCCTGATTTAGGATTTTTATACTTAATCAGGTGTGATACAATAGGTAAACTTTCAAAGTATTCTCTTATCTGTTTAAACTGCCTTGTAGTTAAATGTTCTACGTACTCGTCAAGTTCTTCTACAGATAAATCATTTGCTTCGTGTACTTCTTCACCATTGTATATTTGAGCAATGCAATCCCTAACTAAATTAAAAGACAAATCTAACATTGTTCTTTTGTTAGCAATCTGCATAATTGTAGGTACTTTCATTATCACACCATAGTCTTTTTCAAATTCAATCTTTGTGTCAAACTTCTTATCAAGGTCAGGTTTAACATCATCTAATTTTAATTGATAGTCAACAGAAACGGTATCGTCATCTGCACATTTCAATTTCATTTGTATAATTTCACCAACAGATTTACCTCGTATATTTAACCAAAGATATTCAAAATCATATACTGGTAACTTTGTTACGTCTATTTGTGATAATGTACATTGTTGAACAATTTTAATTAGAGCATTGTTCATCTCACCTTCGTCTTTGCTCTCTACAGCCATCAATAAAACTTTTTCTTCTTTTATTAAAAATGGTCTGTATTTTACCTTTACATTATTTGATAAAGTCAAATCGTATTCAGGCACTCTCAAAAATGATAAACTCATTATTTAACTCCTTATATTAATATAATAAATCACGTATGATTTTAGGGTCTGGTAGACCTTTCGGGAACACACGCCCTCCCGTTGTTCGCCCAATAGGCAAATTCTTTTTAAGTGTTTCATATACTTTACGACCTGCTCTACCTATTTCATTACCTATACCAAAAGGTAAGTTATCTAATAGATTACCTTGTATCGCTGTCGTATTAGTTCTATATTCCTCTCTATTAATTTTTGTTATATCAGCTGTACTATTTTGTGCCAAGAAGTTCCATGCTGTGGTAGCATGATTTCTGTATGTAAATGTAACACTAGTTTTAACAATCTGATTTTGAGAGTCATAACTTAATGGTGTAGCAGCAATTGTTTTAGGCCAAACTTCATACATTTGTACTTGATATGATGAGAAACCAGATGAGTCACCTAGTGATTGTCTTAACTGCTGTCTATCTCTTCCTTGATCACCAGTAGGTGTAAAGTTAGCAAGAGCTGCTGTAAATGTTTTAGTTAATGGTGTAATTGTAATCATACATGGTGTAGCATAATCATCATAGTAACCTACGTTGTGTGATAAAGGATCAATAATACTATTCTGCCATGCTTCAAAAAATAATCGTTCTTCGTAATTTATACTTGTATAAAACTCTAATGTAATTTCATTAAATTGTACATTTTTAGCAAATGCTCTTTTAGGACCATAATATGTTTCATTTGTATCATCTGTTATAGTCTTATCAGGTAAAGATACATTTGAACAGAATAGGTCCATTCTTAATTGTAAATTCTTTTTTATCGCAGCTGATATTTTAGCACTCTTTGCCATACGAGCAGCCTGCGATCTACCCATATGATCAGCATATATTGATGTATCGCCAAATGTTAATGCTTTAGGACCATCAATCGTAACCATAAATTGTGTTGGTCTAGCAAACCCACCTGATTGTGTTATGCCTGATCTGAATACATTGTAAACAGAATTGGCATTAGATGAAGCGTTATTTGCTGATATTCGTCTATTGGCTTCTTTTGTGCTGAATTGTGGTTTAGATGGCGGTATGCCTAATCTTATATCTAAATCACCTATTCTTTTACCGATACTTATTAAACTCATTATAGAAACTTCCTACTATCTGAATAAACTACAGCGTCACTTGCCTTTTTAAATCTTTGTACAGGTAAGTATATCGCAATTGCAGCCTCATCAGCATTTATTCTTAAAAATCCTGTTTTACAATATGCATACAGATATTTTTTGATTGTTGGTTTTACAATCTTAATACTTTTTACATCATCATAATTTACATCAAATTTTGTTTTACTATCAAATCTACTATCTGTTGCTGTTGCCTGCATACGTTCTAATAATCTAAATCTCAATAGTGGTGGTAGATAGTGAAAGTTCATACCCATAAACCCACCTGATATTGGTTCTAATGGTAAAACAAGTGGGAACACGTCATAGTATGGTAATGTCTTTCTAAATTTAGGATTGTACCCAAATAAGTTCAATCTACCTACGCTAGGACGACCATTTAGTTTGTTCTCTCTAAACAACTGACCTGCTGTTTTATTACTTGCAATCTTATTTACTTGTGTTCTATACCAAGTAGCAGATTTATCTGTATCCCCAGCTCTTTGTTTTATAGTGTCAAATACGCTTGCCATATTACTATTTATATGACAATTAAAAGGTTTTTAGATGATCTTCGGTAAGTATTTTAAACGTCATATTGCGCTTTTTACACCATGCAAATGCTGTAGCCCATTTACGTCTATTTGTTTCATATGTAAGTAAAGCACGTTTATAGTATGATGATTTTATCTTACCTGGTTTTGGTTTTCTTGTTTGATTTTTAGGTTTGATTTCTATTAGAAATTTTTTATGTGTACCATTAGGTTGTCTTACTTTCATAAAAAAATCAGGATAATATCTATGTATCTTATTATCTACGCCTCTATAATATAATGCAAATTCTTCACTACCCCATTCTACAATCTCTTTAGTCTTATCACAATATACCATAAATCGTTTTTCCCAACTTGACCGATAGACAATGTTATTTACTTGACCTTTGTATTTTGCTTTGTTCAAAGGTTTGAAAATACCTTTGTATGCCCTTCGGTCAATATTAGGAAATTTTTTAATTTTAGTTGCCATTTACTATTTTAGCAGTTTTACTATATTTAATTATCTTTACATCACCATCAATATAAGGTAAAGCACCATATAGTTCTATGTTATCTGATAATACAACACTTGCCTTGTCAGGTTTGCTTGTATTAAAAGCAGCAAGTTGTAGGTCTTTCATTTTATCATCCCACATAGTTTTAAAATCTGCTACTCTATCTTTATAACATTTATGTAAATCAAAAGCGTCAAGTATACCTGTGTGTACAACAACTCTAACTTTTTTTTTATTTTCATTATATAGTTTAGCAGCTCTAAAGATTGCTTTACTAACCTGTGAAAATGATGTTGTCATATACATAAGTTCAGCCGTATCTTTGTAAAGATTACTTGACATCCAAGTTTCAATATCTGTATCACTTGTCCATGACATTATTCTTTTTTGTTTTTTCTTATTCTTGTCATTATAGTTATTATATATCGTTGTTGCAACTAAACTTCTTTTATTTGCTGTTAAAAAAGAATCACCACAAATCTCATTTACTCTTGCCAATATATTATCTAAAGTAACAGGTTTAATCCATTCTTTTTCTAAAGCATTCTCACACTCTAATTGTATATCCTGAATAGAAACAGAACCTCTAGGATCATCTGGTCTGTTAAGAATTAAACCAAACTTACTTGCCTGTTCATCTGTTACACCATCATAGATATTAGCAATTACGTTTGTAAATCCTAAATCTTGTAATATATCTTTTCTAGTGTGGCCTGTTAATGGGTGAAGACCATCGCTCATTCTTCTTAACGCAATAGGTTCATGTTTAAGTTTATAACCAAATTCAGTAATACTATTTTTAACTTCTTTCTTTTTAGGATTACCACCCTCTGCTCTATAAGATTGTGTATTTCTAACTGTACCTTTCCACTTTATGTCTATAATTGGTACAAGGTGTCTACCACCATCTTTACCAAACTTTATTTTATTACCATAAAGATCAGGTCTGTTGTCTTCGTTGATTAATTTTTTTGATTGTTCTAGGTGTTCATTTGAAAATTTATTGTTGTTGTGAACATCAACAACATTTAAGTTATTTGACATTTAAGTCTCCTATGTTAGTTTTAACAAGTTTATTCTTGTTAAGTGTGGGTGCCTAATTAAAGGCACCCTTGTTGAGAAAGTGAGAGAGATAGATTATGAATCGTCTTCAGCTAATTTACTAAAATACGACAGGTCATCGCTGTCGTTAGACGATTCAACTTTCTCTACCGAATTGTTAGAAGACGTTGGTATGTCATTACTGACAGGTGGGAGATCAATATCTTCAACTGACTCGGTACTTCTTTGTCCAGTAAGGGTCTTATTTAGTTTCTCTTTGAGTTCCTCATAAGACTTAAAATTACTTGGATCAACGAAGGCTTTAAGAGCGTATTGAGATTTCCATATCTTGTTAATCTCATCATCAGTATCCTTTAATTTACTGACTGGCTCAAATTCTGATTTATCATAATTCCAGTAGCCATCTACCTTTCTGATTTTTAGTTTAAAGTTTGCACCTTCCCAAAAATCAAATGGGTTAACAGCCTTTTCATCTTCAAATGCTGGGTTCATTGCTTCAGTAATCTTATCAAAGATTTTCTTACCAAACTTAAACAAGAACACTTTGCCTTCATTCTCTGGATGTTTAGGATCAGATACTACAAAGATATTAGAATAGTAAGATAACTTTCTTTTTCTCTTTCTAGCAATTTCTTTATCGGCTTCTATGCCTGTATTCCACAACCTTGTGTTTTCTTCACTAACAGGATCCTTTTTGTTTAGTGTAGTTAAAGAGTTCTCAATATACCATTGACCACCTGGTCCTTGAAACGCATGATTCCAGACTCTTTGCCAAGGCATATCTTCGCCTTCTATAGCAGGTAAGAATCTTAATACTGCGTAACCATTGCCAGACTTATCTAGTTCAGGTTTCCATAACCTATCGTCTTGGTACTTGTTTTTCTTTTCGGGTTGTTCTATTGTGTTTTCTAACTTCTTCGTTAGTATGTCAAAATTTGACTTTGACTTTTTTAGGGCTTCTAATGCACTTGACATTGTATTATACTCCTTGTATATATTGTTGTACGTATTTGTATTAATGTATATTTAATTGTAAATATAATATTATTTATACACTTTTTACAGTTCATTTAGCAATTATATCACTTTTGACTCAATCTGTCAAGCAGCTGTGCCTGTGTGATATATGTTAAATTCTTCTCATTTCCCAATAGTTCTTTATTAGTGGGTTTATCGTCATCTGACTTATTGACTTTATAAAACGACACGTTAGGGTTGTCTTTAAATACTCGTAACCACTCTGCTTCCCATATACCTGTAGGTGTGGGTTCAAAATGTGCTGATGAATAGTTTTTAGTACCCTTGTAAATGTTATTATAGTATTTTGTATCTGACCTTAAATCCATACCTATCATATAGACCTCGGTAGGTTTATCATACTTACATGCAACATGGCCTGCTGTAGCACCAGCATGATATCCTGGGTCTTCCCATTCTTGTGTTTTATCGCCGTCTGTTATCCATGAGCAATAGATGTGGGTATTATCAACATCTTTCTTATACTTCGTGCCGTCTTCTTTTCTTATCGTTGCCTCACCTTTGATTGTATGAGCATTCATAACAAAGTAATCGCCAATTGGCAATGCACTATCACCATTTGTTATAAACTTATCCTCTTTTTGTTTACCTTGTGTAGATAGAAACCCAGCCTTCATAGTCTGATACATAAAGTTAGGACATTTAGTCCATTCTCTAAAGTAACAAGGTATCTTATGAGCAATACCCTTGTGATAAATTTCGTGTGTCATTGTGCTATCAACTGCAATCAATACATCTGGCAATGGGTTATCTCTATAGTAAGCATTACAGGCATATATCTTACCATGTTCTCTTAACTTTGTCAAGTCAAAATCTTTACGACTTTCACCATTACCTATAATAAAAACTTTATTCTTCATAACTATACCTTGTCTAGGCCATCTTTCATCAGCAGTAGGAAATCTATCTGCCTTATTCTTCCTTGACATCTCTAAACCTATTCTTAACATCTCCTCTTCTTTAGGCCATTCTTCATCAAAATATTTAACCATAACATCTAACTACTCATCATATTATGTAATACCAAGTCTGTAGACTCTTCGTTTAAGGTAATATTTGCTACCATATACATTGATTGATAATTCCCACCAAAGGTAGATTTACCACCACGACCACTTGTAAATACTATATGTTCTTTAAGTGTATTTAAAAAATATAATTTACCGTGTTCAAAATGCAAAATCTTATCATCTAAAATAAAA
>CEOK01095021.1_pt1 | contig 14242 bp, 33 predicted proteins | sample 427001 | NCBI WGS metagenome assembly CEOK01 (sample SAMEA2591108, study PRJEB7988) | marine metagenome | isolation source: saline water (ENVO:00002010), including | reverse complement strand
CCTTTACCCCACAAAAATTGAACATAAACCCATAAAGAGTAAGTAACAAATCGACTTAAAATACTTAGAAGTCGGACAAAATTTAAGGAATTTTAAAGAGAATTGTAGTTAAGTGGTTGAAATGTTGGGATTGGAAGAAAGTCGAAGTAAGATAGTTGACTTTCTTTGGGTGTGATATGGTTGACAAAAATTGTATCGTAGTTCATTCGCATAAATCGTCTATATAACAAGGTGTGCTCTTACACTTACGTGACGAGCACTGCTTAATGCTATACATTCGATAATGCTCACTTTGAAATAATGATAAGTCGTTGATTGTCGTAGTAACTATCTTAATTAATTACTAATATTATACCACAACTTTATCAAAAATACAAGAAATTTTTTTCCTAGGGGTATGATTTTTAGGATAGATTTAAGTCTAGAAAATGGAAAAATATTTTATTTTTCTACGAAGGAGTTATAAAATGAAGTGTAAAAACGGTGGGAAAAGTGAGGTGTCATCATCTTCGTCTTTGATGTTTCGGTTTTCGGACTTCAAACTTGCGTTGTTCCGAGGTTATTTTCTGTTGTCTTTTGACTGCTGCTGCCTTCAATCTTTTTCTACGAGCAGTTGGTTTCTCATAAAATTCAAGCTCTTTTATCCGAAGTTTCAGACCATCGCGGTCTGTCTTTCTACGAAGTATTCTAATTGCTTTTTCTACAGACATACCTCTACAGTTTACTCTCATCTAACCCCTGTGCTCTTGTAAGACGACACAGGTCATTGGCGATATTGCATTGATTATCGACAGCGGCTTTGATGAACTTCATCGTCCATGCCATATCAAAAACGAAGTCTTGATTCTTTGTGTCGAGTCCTAATTTGTTTGCTTCTAAAAGTAAAGAAGTGGTGAGTTTTTGTGCTATCTCATCTGCTTTTTTCTTTCTCGGAAATTCTACAACATTATCCATCTGTTCTCCTGTGAAAAGTCCACCCTCTTTTTCGAAGGTAATTTACTTGGGAAGTAATGCTAGACGGAGTGCGAAGTAAACGAGTAGAAAGGTCATCTATAGTCATTTTATTATAGTTATCTTTCAAAACCATTTTCTCCTTGTAAGTCCAGCTTCCCTTTTTTAATAGTTTCATAATGATATTATATCAAAAGAATAACCTCTTGTCAACAAATATTTTTAGGTATCCTTGAAATTTTACTTGACAGGAGGTGTTAGTTTTGATATAATATATAATTGGAGAAAAAATTATGGACATAGATACAGCATTTATTTTAATACTACTTTGTAGCATTTACCTATCCTATCAGTATGGAAAGAAGGAAGGTATTGGCGCAACGCTTGACTATATGAAAGAGCAGGGCAAGATAGATTTCGAGGACTAATCAAAAAATTTATCTTGACTTATGGTGTTAAATTTGATATAATTTAAGGGAAGTGTAGAAATGGTTTCTACACATTGGCGTCGATACCGAAAGGGTCGGCATAGTTTTACTGAAAAGGAAATTAGGAGAATATAATATGACGATTGATATTAGTAAATTTTGGCTTGGTATGAACAACGATTGGCTATTGCAGAATACCGATACTTCATATCCAAGATATAACATAGTCGAAAATGTGGAAACAGGTAACTACCGTATAGAAGTTGCTATTCCAGGTTGGTCGAAAGAAGAAATAGAAGTGGTTCAAGAAAAGAACGAACTACTTATCAAGGGGAAAAAAGAACAAAAGCTTGGTGATACAGAAAGGTTTGTGCATCAAGGCTTAAGTCTTAAATCTTTTGAGAGAAAGTTCATTATGAACACAGACTTAAAAGTAGACTTTGTAGAACTCAAAGATGGACTATTGACTATCGCGCTGTCTAGAACTCCGAACTCCAATCGTAAAGTATTGGATATTAAATGATAAGAAAAATGGTATATAGTTTTAGACAGTTAAACAAGTATGATGATATAGGAGAAGTGTTAGGAAATGCTTTTCTTGTGTGTGTCTTTACATTCGCCGTGTTGGCAAGTGTAGGAGAACTCATATCTTAGTTCACTGTCAAAGACCTAAGTCGAAGCGCACTCGTAAGAGTGTGCTTCGCATTAAGAAACTTAGGGAAGAGCAAGACAAAAACCTACTTGACTACGCAAATAAATTGCAAAAGGAATTGAACAAATCATTAAATGGAGTATTATATGCTAATAGCAAGTGCAGAAGCTCTAGACAGAATAAGAGCAAAAGTAAAGGATAAGGGTTATTGGGGAGTTAGACTTAAACTTCTACCAAGTGGTTGTAATGGATATTCTTATGATTTAAGTTATTTAGAATGTCCAAGTGTATCAAGTGATGCAGTATTTTATGACTTAATTGCAGTAGACCCAATGACATTAGCTTATCTTGAAGAAATAAATATCGATTGGGTAGAAGAGGGACTAAACGAGTATGTAAAAATACAAAGTCCAAAAGAAACTGCTCAATGCGGTTGTGGAGAAAGTTTTACAATATGAAAATATCAGCAGAGGGCTTAGCCCTTATCAAAAAATTCGAAGGCTGTGAATTAGAAGCCTACCAAGATGCAGTAGGCGTTTGGACTATTGGTTATGGACACATCAAAGGTGTGAAAGAAGGCATGACAATAACTAAACAACAGGCAGAAGAAATGCTCGAAGAAGAGTTAATAGAGTATGAAAACTATGTCAAAGAAGCAGTCAAATATCAACTAGACCAGTGCATGTTTGATGCGTTGGTATCATGGACATACAATCTCGGTCCAAGCAATTTAAATTCTAGCACACTTTTAAAAGTTCTCAATGCAGGGGACTATGACGGAGTGCCTGAACAAATCAAAAGATGGAATAAGGCAGGAGGCAAAGTCTTGCAAGGACTTGTTAGAAGAAGAGAAGCAGAAGCATTACTATTTGAAGGAAAAGATTGGTCAAATGTATGAAAAGATAAAGCAAATCCCTCAATATTTAGAGAAATTCTGGTATTGGTTAAAAGGATTATTTATTACTTACTACGAATTAAAGGTAAGTTATAATTCTACTTGGGGAGATGCAGACGACCAAACATTTATTGTAAGTAAGTTTTACAAAAAACAAGAAAAATATATAAAGTTCAAAACGCAAGAAGGCGAAATAGTAGAAGTAAGAGGCGCAGAAGGACTTAACTATAGGATAAAAGAATTATGAATCAATTTTTTATAGGAATTATTATAGTATTAGGACTAGGTGGATATTGGTTATATCAAGAGAATGTAACCTTGAAAGCAAACAACCTTGCATTAGAGGGAGCAGTTGCTACTCAACAAGAAGCACTAGAAACAATGCAAAATGATTTTACATTACAAACAGAACAAATGCAGATAATGACGCAAAAAAGTCAAGCTGCACAAAGAGAACTGAATAGATATTCAGAATTTATAAGAAACTACGAACTGAGTGCTAAAATAATGGGTGACCCAGTCGAAATGCAAAGGAAAATAAATAATGGAACAAAACATATCATGGAGGATATCGAGGAACTCAGTAATGTTGTTGATGACCTTGATGATGGTCTCCAACTGCAGTCTCCTCCCAACGAGGACATTAGAGGTTAAAGCAAAACCGATAGAGAGAACAATAGTTCAACCTATCATGCCTCGTGAAATAGATTTAAAAACAGTCAGGTGGTTAACAATTACACCTGAAAACTTTGAAGAACAATTTAAAGTAATTGAAGACCAGGAAGGTGAGCTAGTCTTTTTAGCTATGACTATTCCTGACTACGAATTAATGGCATACAATATGCAAGAACTAAAGAGATATATTACTGAACTAAAAGATGTCGTAGTGTATTATCGAAAGGTTACCACAGAAGATATCAGTGCTGCAAAGACTGACTGAGTGGTGGCAATTTTATAAAGAGTATAGAGCCATGATGAAAGGCTCTAAGTTCTTTGATAAAAATCCCGCAGTCCAAGGAAGATTTGAAGAACTCGAAGACTGGTGTGAGGAACTGGAAAATAAAATATACAAACTAAATAAACGCTTAAAGCGTCAAGCTCGTAAGAGTGAGAAGTAATATGTTAGACTTTATACAGGGAATAATGTTAATAGTAAAAATAGTGCCGTGGTTAGTCATGGGCGCTTCAGTGGTAGCGGCATCAACACCAACACCCAAAGACGATATGTGGGTAGCAAAGTATTATAAGTTAGTAGACTTATTAGCTATCAATATTGGAAAAGCTAAGGATAAATAATGGCAGATGATAGAGATAGATTTGGCGGAGATATGTCAAGAAATGAGGTTGAGATAGACCTAAGTAAGTTCATGGAACTTGTAACAGAGAACAGCAAGTTAAAAGCTGACATCTTAAAGTTAGAAAGTGAAAAAGAACCTGAAAATCCATATCAAAAATGGATATGGTTATCAAATATGATAGACGCTTGGAGAATCTTTCCAAGAGCATTTCTATCAGTATACATATTTTTACTATACTATGCGACAATGTGGTTTATGGAGTTACCTGACCCATCGCTTGAACAGTCTGGTTTAATTTCAGTTATAGTTGGAGCAGGCGCAGCTTGGTTCGGATTGTATGCTGGAACAGCAAAAGACAAGATAAATAGTAAGTAATAAAAAATAATTCTTGACACATGGTTTTAAATTTTGTATAATATAAATTATGAAAAAATTAAAAGTAAGAAAAACAACACCAAAGCATGGAGCTACCTCGTTCCATAAACTAAAGACTTCTTATGATAGAAGTAAGAAAGTGTGTATTTACTGTGGAACAACAGAAAATGCAGATGGTCTTTGTGGTGTTTACAAGTGCTGGGTATAAGTTATGAATCTATTTTATTTAGACCAAGACTTAGACAAAGCAGCACAGTTTCATGTAGATAAACATATCGTAAAAATGCCCCTCGAGGCAGCGCAAATTCTTTGCACAACTATCTATATCGACAGATATTTAGGGTATGTTCCTCGCGCACTTAACGCTGAAGAGCGTGAAGTCCTTAATAAATTAAAAGCTGAAATAAAGCATTTACCATTAGAGGAACGACCCTACCCCTATTTACCAATGATGTATAACCACCCATGCACTATCTGGGCGAGAGAATCGCTAGAGAACCATGAGTGGGTTCATTGCTATGCAAACGCATTAAATGATGAGTATCATTACAGATATGGTAAATTACATAAATCGGTTATGGAAGTAGTAAATAAACTACCCGACCCAATAAACTTACCAAAGAAAGGGTTTACAACATTTGGACTAGCTATGCCTGATGAATTGAAAGACTATGATAATCCAATACAATCGTATAGAGATTATTATCATCTTGACAAAGCTACTTTTGCTAGTTGGTCTTACAGAGATAAACCCCATTGGTGGAATGAAGATTTTGCTGATTATGAACAAAGGATAACAGCAAAATGAAAGAATTATGGAATGATTATATGAAAAATACAGTAGTAATTTATAGCACACCTAGTTGCACTTATTGCACAATGGCTAAAAATCTAGCAACAGATAAAGGTTGCGCAGTAGAATATAAAGTTTTTGGAGAAGATTTTGATAGAGAGGAAATGATGAAAGAGTTTCCTACTGCAAGAACTTTTCCACAAATAATGTTTAATGGAGAAAAAATCGGAGGCTACTCATCTTTAGTTGAGTTGCTAACTGATGAGAAATAAATTTAATGAAGAAGAAGTATTAAATTGGATTGATAATTACATAAGGTCAACTTATGAATCTCATTACTCACAAGATAAAACAGAATCTACTGAGTTTATATTTGATGCAGGTCATGGAACAGGATTTTGTATTGGAAACATAATTAAATATGCACAACGATATGGTAAAAAGAATGGATATAACCAAGATGATTTACTAAAAGTAGTTCACTATGCAATCATATTATTAGGAATGGAACACTATGATAAAGACTAAAAAACATGAAAAATTAACAGAAAGTAATATTTCTCATGTGATAGAGTTATTAAGAGCAGAAAAACCAATAACAAAGAAAGAAGCTTGTAGCATACTTAACATAAGTTATAATACTACTAGACTCTCTAATATTATACAAGAGCATGAAGAAACTATGCAGTATAGAGAGTTAAGAAAGAATCAAAACAAAGGCAAAGGTCTAACTGAAAGCGAGAAAAAACAAATTATAGAGTATTATATCGAAGGAGAAAATGTTATGAATATAGCAAAACATCTCTATCGTTCACCTGCATTTATAAAGTCAGTAATAGAACGACTAGGCATACCACAAAAATTAGCAGAATCAGACTATAAAGGAAGAAGAAATGCAATGTTACCTGAGCAATGTGTAAAAGAAACATTTGAAGTAGGAGAAAAGGTGTGGAGCACAAGAGATAATAAGTTTGCAGAAATACTACAAGACTATGGCATGAGTGATAAGTATGATTCTCGTTGTTATAGATTGTGGGTATTAGAACCATGTGATACATCTAAAACATACTTTCCGCACTTAGACGGAACAAGAACAGGATATAATAGTTTTGCTTTAGCATACGAGCTAGGAAGTTTATCTCATATTAAGGAGTATATATAGAAATGGAATATATTTTAGCATATTGGTTATCAGCATGGATACTATGTATAATTAGATTGATGATACCAGCATTGAAACTTATTAAAGTGATAGATAAAAATAATATAATAATAAAAAGAACAGTAGCAGGATATATATCTTCGCTAATTGTTTTTCTTATTGCTTCACCTTTTTTAATCTATCCTTTACTTTCAGAGAAAGCAAGAGAGAACTTTTTAGTAGACTTTTGCGAAGCAGTATTGAGGAGAGGATAATGGCATACAGTAAAGAAGTAGTAGATAGATTTGAGAGTGTATTAGCAAACCCTAAAAAACACTCTGTAGGTCGATTTGACCCAAAAGACCCTATGGTTGCAACAGGAATGATTGGAGCGCCTGCATGTGGTGATGTAATGAAACTACAATTAAAATTAGATGATGAAGATAGAATTATTGATGTTAAGTTCAAAACTTATGGGTGTGGTAGTGCAATTGCAAGTTCCACAATGTTTGTAGAGATGTTAACAGGTAAAACTATTGAAGAGGCTAAACTTATAAAAGATAAAGAAATAGCTGCTGCACTACAGCTACCTCCAATTAAACTGCATTGTTCTGTATTAGCAGAGGGCAGTATAAAAAGTGCAATAGAAGACTGGGAAAGAAAAACACAATATAGGAAACACAACCAATGAATTACTTACTAGAAGCATTATGTAAAAAACTAGAGGGAGATATAGCGGTGTCTTTTGCGAATATAAAAGCATATGAAAGACAAGTAGTTGGTATCGGAGAACACCCTGAAATAGTGCAAGCAATCGAAACCGAGATTGAAAAATTAGCACATGCAGAAGATAAGCTTGAAGCTATTCGTAAGCATTTTAGTTAATGCAAACGAAAAATATTTCTTGACAAATGGTTTCAATTTTTATATAATATATTTATATTAAAAAGAAGTCAAATTATGAGTGATAGATATTACCAACAAATGCTAGATACCACAGGTTGGTGTCCAGGTTACCGTAATACTACCTCAATTGATGAATACGAACAAAAATTTTCCAAAATTAGGAGGAAAAGAAAAATGCCTTGGACAGATGAAATGAAATCACAAGCAGTCGAGATGTATCAGGACGGAGAACCTACACCTGAAACATCAATGGAGATTGTAAAAGATATTGCCGAAGAACTCGGTGAATCCCCAAATGGTGTTAGAATGATTTTAACAAAGGCAGGTGTTTATGTAAGAAAAACTCCAGCAGCTAGAACTTCAACAGGTTCTACTGGCGGAGGTCGGGTAAGCGTAGCAGACGCACAAGACAAGCTAACTTCAATGTTAAGTGATGCTGGTCAAGAAGTTGATGCTGCAATTATATCCAAACTTACAGGTAAAGCAGCTGTTTACTTTGCTGGAATCATCGAAACCCTAAATAAGTAGTGTATGATAATTAAGCAAGACTGAGCATTCGGTCTTGCTTTCTTTTATCTTTTAAAACAACCTCAAAACTTAACAATCCAAAAAATTTTTTGTTAGATTAAGCTGGAGGTAAAATGAAAAAGGAAGAGTTCGAAAAAAGACTCGACGACGCTGGCGATGCTGTAATAACCTATCGTAGTCAAAACTCACGAAAATTAAAATATAATGTTTGCACTAGAGATTTCTCTACAGAATATATTCGAAAGAAAAGAAATAGAGCAAAAGAAGGACAGCATACATCTTTACTATTTTGCTGGGATACGGATTCTTATAGAATACTTGTCCCTGGAAATGTTACCAGTATAGTTCCTCTCAACCGAGTGATTAGGAATGATTGACCTTAACGCTCCAGCAATCTACGAAAAAATAATTCAAGACACAAGTCATGAGCAAGTCAGACTTGTAATAAATACTTTTAGAGGAGTAGAATATATATCTCTAAGAAAGTATTACTTGGATTTTGAAGAAGAATGGAAACCGAGTAAAGACGGTATCACTATGCCTCTTGATTTCGATAACAGTAGAAAACTTTTTGAAGGATTAGTAGAAATCCTTTCCCTCGCCGAAAGTAAGTCCATTTTGGAAGATGAGTTCAAAGACTTACTAGATTCAATATACCTATCCTAAAATAATACTTGACATCTCCTTAAATTTTTTGTATAATATATTTATGGAAAATTTAGAAGGACTGATAAAACAAGCAAGAATCGCCTACTATAATGGTCAACCTTTCATGTCAGATGAAGTATATGACCGATTAGAAAGTCAATTAGACTCTCTTGAAGTAGGACATGAAGTCTCAGGTGAGCGCAAAGCTCATGCCTATCCAATGTATTCCCTACAAAAAGTATACGAACTATCAGATAAACCTAACTATGGCGCAGAACCAGTAGTGGTTACACCTAAGTTAGATGGGTCTGCTGTATCTTTACAATATATTAGAGGACATCTACATTTAGCATTAACTAGAGGAGATGGCAAAGAAGGATTGGATATTACAGAAAAGATGATGTTATTAGTTCCACCTGTAATAGATACAGATGAAAAGTTTTATCAAATTACAGGAGAAGTAGTTGCTCTCGCAGAAATACCAAATGCAAGAAACTATGCAGCTGGTGCATTGAATTTAAAAGATATAGAAGAATTCAACCAAAGAAGAGCTAGTATGGCATTTATAGCTTATAGTATTCAACCGTATATAACAGAAGAATATATTAGCGATATGGCACAAGTTAGTAAGTGGGGGTTTGAAACTTGTATAGATTCAGATTATAGTGAGTTTCCTCACGACGGAGATGTGTGGAGATGTATAAATAATAACTACTTTGATAAATTAGGACATACTTCTCACCACCCAAGAGGAGCTTTTGCAAAGAAGAAAAGAGCAGAAGGAGTAGTAACAACTCTACTTGATGTAGTATGGCAAGTTGGAAAGTCAGGTTGTGTATCTCCAGTCGCAGTTCTAGAGCCTATAAATATAAATGGTGCAAATGTAAGTAAAGCAACTCTACATAATATGGCAATAATAGAAAGTCTTGGATTAGAAATAGGGTGTAAAGTAGAAGTAATAAGAGCAGGAGAAATAATACCACAAGTAATAGCGAGAGTAGAAGAATGAATCAAAGACAATTAGTAACTTACATAGAAGATAAAAATAAAAAAGCAAATGTTTTTCATACTCCAGATGGATATGAAGTAGACTTAATACAAAATAAACAAGTATTAGAAACTAGAAAAGCATATGCGTATAGTTTACATTATGCAGAAGATATAGCATATAACTGGATTTCTGGCATAATAAAGATATGAAGTATACAAAAGAAGAACTAAAGAATAGTAAAAGAATATATAAGAGTGCAACACCTAAACTAGACCTATCATGGTATGTTAAATGGACAGCCAGTGCTTTTTTAATTGCTGGTTTTACAGTTAGGTCTACACAGATGTATCCTTTTGTAGACTTATGTCTATCTTTGATAGGTGTATCAGGGTGGCTTTGGGTAGGACTATTGTGGAAAGATAGAGCTTTAATAATATTAAATGCTATCGCAGTTTTTATCCTACTATCAGGTCTTATTCGACATTTCACGCCAATGCTCATAGCATGAGTGGAGTATATAATCAAACTTACTTTAACAACCACCCTCTTGAACAAGAGAGAGAAGGTGTGTTATATGGAGTTATCCTAGTAAATCAACTAACATTTGAAAGAGAATGTATAAAAGTTGGGATTGCTAGTGGAAAAGACTGGCGTCATGTTATAAAAAGAAGTCGTGGATTCAAGGGCTATGATTTACGAATCCAGAGAACTTATCACGATACTATATATAACTGTTGGAAAAAAGAGCAAGAACTACACGAGAAGTTCAAAGACGATAGTTATTCCCCATCTCAGAAATTTGGTGGACACACAGAGTGTTTCAAAATTTCTTCCCTTATTTTATCCCACTTTCCAAAAAATAATTCTTGACAAATGGTTACTCGTTTGTTATAATATATTCATATTTGAGAGAAATAGACTTTGAGAGAAATAATACCGCCAACAAATTGTCCAGCATGCATGAGCATACTTGCACTTGTTGGTGACCAATTATTTTGCCAAAGTTCTAATTGCTCGGCAAAATCAGCAAAGCGTGTAGAACACTTTGCAAAAACATTAAAAATCAAAGGACTTGGTCCCTCTACAGTAGAGAAACTAGGTTTTACTGATTATCACGATATTTATTCATTATCCCAAGAAGAAATATCGTTTCTGTTGGATTCAGAGAAACTAGGTACGAAGTTATACACAGAGATACAGAAATCAAAGAGCGTCGACCTAATAACTCTTCTTCCAGCATTTTCGATACCCTTAATCGGTCGAAGTGCCTCTAATAAATTAGCACAAAAGATATCCGCTATAAGCGATATAACCTACGAAACATGTAAAGAGGCAGGTCTCGGTCCGAAAGCGACGTCGAATCTGATGGACTGGTTGATAGATGTATTTCACTTTCAGAAATACTTTGAGTTACCCTTTTCTTTTACTTGTGAAAAACAGGAAAAGGTCAGCACTACTGACAGTAAGGGAACAGTTTGCATTTCGGGTAAGTTAAAAAGCTACCCAACAAAAGCAGCCGCTAAACAAGTATTAGAAAACTACGGCTACATTGTAAAAGATAATTTAACTAAAGATGTTACAATCTTAGTTAATGAAAGTGGAATAGCAAGTGCAAAAACTAGGAAAGCAGAAGAAATGGGAATAATAATTACAAATAACTTAAAAACAATTTTAAAATAGGAAATAAAATGGCATTACCAAAATGGACAGACGAAAGAACTCAGTCTTTAGTAGACTTCGTCGGCAGTGAGTCACCTATTTCTCAATCAATGGTTGCAGACGCAGCTGATGAATTAGAAACTTCTACAAGAAGTGTTAGTTCTAAATTGAGAAAAATGGGTTATGATGTTGAATTAGCTTCAGCATCAGCTTCTAAATCATTCTCAGATGAGCAAGAAGCAACATTAAGTGCTTTTGTTACTGATAATTCAGGACAATACACTTATGCAGAGATAGCAGAAAACTTTGAAAGTGGAAACTTCTCAGCAAAATCAATTCAAGGAAAAATCCTTTCTATGGAATTAACAGGTCACGTTAAGCCAGCTCCTAAAGTAGAAACTGTTAGAACTTATACTCCTGAAGAAGAAACAACATTTGTTGAAATGGTAAATGGTGGTTCTTTTGTAGAAGAGATTGCTGAAGCCTTAGGCAAGTCAGTAAACTCAATCAGAGGTAAAGCTCTTTCTCTACTTAGAAGTGGTGAGATTGGTGGTATTCCAAAACAAAAGGAAACTAAAGGTTCAAGCAAAGCTGATGTTCTTGCTGATATCGATATTACTGATATGACTGTTGAGCAAATCGCAGATGAAATCGGTAAAACTGTAAGAGGCGTTAAAACAATGTTAACCAGAAGAGGTTTACAATGTGCTAATTACAACGGTGCAGCTAAAAAAGAAATAGGTTAAACGCAAATTTCATTTAGTCGGCAGGGCATATAGTCCCTGCCGTTTTATGCTTTGAGAGAGGGTTATCGTGAATATTGCGTCTGCATTACTTAAACAAATAATAGTTCAGAAAGATTTAGACACATGGGCTAAATTGAAAGAACATTACTTACCTGGCGAGTACCAGCCGATTTTTCACATCTTAGATAAACACATAGACAATTATCAAGACCTCCCCAAATTCGAAGACCTGTCATACGAAGTCCGAGACAGGCAACTCCAAGAAAAAATATCTGCAATCGAAACTGTTGAAGTCGAGGTTGACGCATGGCTTTTATTAGACTATCTAAAAAATGAGTATGCGCAAGTGCAGATTCTAGATGAGTTAGATAATTACATTGACAAGACAGTTGCAATGGCGTCGGCAGAAGAAAATATTGAACAATTACAAGAAATAGTTTTAAGAGTAAGTGACAAGGTAGATGTCAAACCACCAGAAGAAAGTATGCAAAGCATATCTCTTTTTGAAGATGACAAAGAACTGGCGAGGTATTTACCCTTAGGACTTAATAGTGAATATGATTCACAAATACAATTTTCTCCGAAAGATTTAGTTCTAGTAGGAGGACGACGAGGTGCAGGTAAATCACTTACCTGTTGTAATATTGCTTCTAATGTATATGAGAATGGCAGAAGTGCCCTTTATTTTACAATAGAAATGGACAGTAGAAGTATTCTTCAAAGAATATGTTCTATAGCAACAAAAATACCACTTAGAAGACTTAGAAGTAAGATGTTATCATCTGAAGAATGGAATCTAGTCGGAGGCTGGTGGGCAGGTCGTTTTGATGGAGGACATGATTTACTGTCTGAGTTTGAGAAAACTCATGACTTTGATAAATTTCATAAAGACTTAACAAAGCTACCCCTACATAAAGAAAGGCAGTTAGATGTTATCTATGACCCTGCCTTAACTCTCTCAAAAATACAGTCTGAGTTAGATAAAAAAGTCAATCAACTTGATGTTGGAGTGGTTATAGTGGATTACCTGAACCAAGTTCGTCGACACAATGCCCCTACTCGTGCAGGACAATATGATTGGACTGAACAAATAGAGGTTAGTAAGAAAATGAAGTTATATGCACAAGAGTATGAAACATTATTCTTTGCCCCATACCAAACAGATGCTAGTGGAGAGGCTAGATTTGCAAAAGGTATACTTGATGCGGCAGACGCTGCCTATGCTCTTGAAACATGGGAACAGCAAGATGAGTGTATGACATTTAATTGCACAAAAATGAGAAGTAATAGAATGGAAAGTTTTACAAGTGTAGTCGATTGGGAAACTCTAAAGATTGGTCCGCAGTCTGCACTTAATCCAAAAGAGAGAGAAGAAGTAGCAAGTAGTATGGCTACAGGAGAAAACGTGGACGACATATGATGACATTAGTAGAAAAAGGAAAAAATTATAGAGTATTTTCTGATAAAAAGTTTGGACTTATACCTTACTATGTATTAGAAGATACAACAAAAGCAACAGTTCGTAATGGAACAACATACAATGTAGAGATAACTACACATTACTTTCAGACCTTAAAACAGGTCAAAGGAAAGATAAAGTGATATTATATACAGAAAAACAAATACAAACAGCATACATACTTTATGTAAGAAAATTACATGAGTATAATTTAAGTAATGAAATGCACATAAAAATACCTACACTCGAAGAGTTTAGACCTATGTATGAAGAACAAATGGAAGAAGAATATGGCAGCAGATAGAATTAGTAAAGAAACAGCAGATTTAGTAGCATTGCCTCCGTATGAGTGGGAAGTATGCACAGTTAGATTTCTACTGTATGAACCAAAAATAATGGATAATATAGAAAGAGTTCCTGTGAACGAACCACTAGTAAAGAGCGTAGTAGAAAATGGAATAATGAATCCAATACTGTGCATGCCAAACTATTATCCAATAGCAGGTAGCCAACGAATGAGAGCATTAGTAGAAGTAGTAAAAACAAATCCAGAGTTTTACGAAAAAAAGATAGATGTTTGTAGATTTACAAAAGAATGGTGGAACTTATATTACTTATGGTCAGAAAAAGAATTTAGAGATAAGGCTATAGCAATATGGTTTCAAATGGCAGAGCTCGTATGGAAAAGTAAATATTACGAGTATGATACAGATGGAAAAACAAAAATGACAGACTTTGAAGAGTTAGGAGATAAATTAAAATGGAAGCACAA
>CEOK01110636.1_pt1 | contig 14285 bp, 10 predicted proteins | sample 427001 | NCBI WGS metagenome assembly CEOK01 (sample SAMEA2591108, study PRJEB7988) | marine metagenome | isolation source: saline water (ENVO:00002010), including | reverse complement strand
TAAAAAAGGGATATCTTCTTTCCGTACCATTTTTGATTGCAACCATGATCTAATGTCTGAATCTGCTAAGCAGGGAAAACCTATGCGTTGACAGCGAGAAATAATTGTTGGCAATAATAATTCAATATGGTCAGAAACTAAGACAATGGTTGTATTGGGGGGAGGCTCTTCCAATAATTTTAAAAATGCATTTGCGGCTTCACTCTGCCCTGATGATAAAAGGTGTGCATCAAATACTAGCACAACTTTCTTTCCTAAAGACTGTCCTTTCAAATATAAACTTTTTCTTAATTCTCGAATGGATTGAATTAATATTCTGTTTGCCATTGGTATTCTAATCTTATGAAAAGGATTGATTGACTTTTTATGAATATGTTGTGTTACTATATCCAATGATTTTTTATCAATATTAGAAACTCCATTATCAGTACCTTTCTTTGGAGTTGGCATTGGGAAAACTATCTTGATATTCTCATGCTGTAAATTGCTGCTTCTCAAACAGGATGGACAACTACCGCATATATCAGTATTAGATAATTCACAGTTCAAGATCTGCGCAAATTTAATTGCAATGCCCTCCTTGCCACATCCAGGGGGACCAGAAAATAAATATGCATTCCCTATTTTATTTGATTCAGAAATTTTTCTAATTCTATCCCAAACTCCTTCCTGAAATTTGAAGATTATATCAAAATCTATTTTTTGATCAACCATTTCTCTGGATCTAATTTTTGGCCTTTTCCCCATATCTCGAAGTGAAGTTTAGAACCATTTATTGAACCTGAGTCGCCCATATAAGCGATCACATCTCCATTACGAACTTGACCATCTACAACCGTTTGAATATTGGTTACATGACTGTATACGGTGTAAAACCCGCCACCATGATCTACAATTATTGTGGTACCATATCCTCGAATGTAAGTTATGGTAGTTACAACACCACCTAATACGGTTCTAATCGCAGAGCCAGGCTGCCCCTTTATGTCGATTCCAGGATTCTCTGTGGTAGTTTTTAATTTTGAATTCCACTGTCTACCAAATTTTGCAATGATGCGACCCTCAGCCGGCCAAGGTAATTGACCCTTCAGTGCTTTAAAACTCTTTGTTTTAAGTGCTTCTTGTTGCTTCTTAATTCGAAGTTCTCTCTCAAAACGGGCCTTATCCTCTAGTACCTTTTTTATAATACTTTCAAGTTGGATTACGCCTGCTTCTTTCTCTTCAATATAATTGGATAAAGCTTTCTTATCATTACGAATTCTATTTAGTTCCTTCTCCCTATTAATTCGCATGTCCCTGTAGGAACTTATTTGTTGTTGTTTATCTCTCACTAGATTCAAATTATCTCTTAGGACAGCTTCTAATTCTAATTTTTGTTGACTTATTTGAATCAATATTTTTTCTATTTTTTTCGTTAATTTTTTTTCAATATCTGAAATAATCTTTAGGTACTGAGTTCGATATATTGCCTGACGCCATGTGGTAGAAGAAAAAACCCTCTCGAGGTCTGTAAGCCTTCCTTTCCGGTAAGAATTAATAACTCGCTTCTTGTATCTTAAACGTAAAGACTCTAACTCATTCTCGTTTTTTAGAATATCCCCTTTTAATTGAAGTATTCGTTTTCGAGTTTTTTCTTCCTCGTTTTTCAGAGATCGAATTAGCTTTGCGGTAAGCGATATTTCTTCGTCCAAAGATGAGATTCTTGTTGAGGCTGACCTTTCTCTAGATTCAGCCGTTTTTATCTTTAAACGTAATTGATTTATCTCTGTTTTGAGGGCGTTGATTGCATCATTTTGATATCTTAATTCTTCATCATAGTCTCGTTCATCTGATTGAGCGCTAACTAATGTAAGTAATGTGATTAGAAAAATGATTTTAATGGTGGATTTCACGGTATCAAAAGTACTTGGTATTTATTTTTTTAAATAGAAGAGAATTTCTACTACAAATTATATTTCCTCTATTTTGAACAATTGAAAATTTTGAAAAGATAAATGAAGAGATTTATACTTTATAAAATATATCCATAATTGCTCTCCAGAATTAATCCCATCATTACCTATTATTGTTTCATGGGGCTTCCCTAATAAAGACTCTACTTCTGGTAGTGTTTGGCCAATTTTTAGCCTTTCTGATCTCGCGCGTGTCTGATCCAACCTCCCAAGATTCATCCTTCTGTCAATCAATACTCTTGATTTATAATCTTCGTATAGTTTTAATTTTTCTTTTAAATCAACTAATAATTGCTCATTTCTCTTGCCTATTCCACCTGCAAGTTCCCTTGCGAACTCCAGAGAATGTATTGCCAATTGCATTTCTTCAAATTCATCCGCCTCTTTTGCAAGCTTTGCCATTTTTATGCCTGCCTTATGCTGCAATGCCTTTACCTCATATATGAGATCGCTGTTCATACTCAATGCCTCAGCATATTTACCCATCGCTTTACCAATAAATCCAAATTCTTGATAGTTTTTACCTTCACCTAAAACAACCCATGATTTATATCTTCTAATTTCTCTTTTACCCAAATCGGAAAATTCGGCCACATGCTTTACTAAATTATATGCCCTTATATACTTTTGCTCCTTAAGTAGTTTTTCTGCCTCAATCATCCACAAAAGCGCTATTTGATCAATCCTCCCACCTAACATATTAAAAGCCACAGTATCGTTTTTTACTCTGGTCAACGCATACCTGTAAGTATCAAGAGCTCTTTGTGTTTTGCCAGCTTTTTCGGAGACCAAACCTCTCTCCATTAACTGATATGGAATCTTATATTCGCAATCTTCAATGTATCGCTGAGCACGATGACGATTGGCATGTGAAGGGAATTCAGCCATGAACTTGTTAAATGTTGGTAAAGCTTCAATGTAATCTTTTCTATAGTAATGCTTCTTTGCAATGTCACCAGTTGTTTTATTACCACCATAGAAAGCAGATAGTGTTAGGTATATACCATAGTTTGATAAATCAAAACGACTGATTGGCGTTATTTCAGCAGGATCATCAATGGTATGTATTTTGGTATAAGAATATCGAAAATCCATGCCGACAGTAAACCTATTATTCTTGCCCGGGTCTATAATGAATCTTATCCCGATTGCCCCAGCCGCTGATGTTCCTGAACCTGTTAAATTTTGATTCCATGACTCGCCATCAGAAGAATAAAACAATGCAGATGCAAGGCCATATGAGTATCTAAAGTTGAGATACCAATTATCAAAAGGTTGATATTGCAAGTGGGTTGTGGCAAGGTATTCACTTAATTTTGGAGAAAAATATGCACTGTCGCCCCAACTACTTTTGGCCAACCCCCACTCATCGTTAGGTATTAGTGAGGGTGAATTAAGAGTGCTTGTCCTATAGGATACACCGTTCATTACATTCATCCAACTTGTACCGACGATGTAATGTGGAATATTGATCAGCCCAACATCAATTTCAATGGATGAGCCCCAAATATTTTTTACTCCTTGGCTTAAGGGGGTCACATCAGATTCATATCGTATCTTTTTTGGATCGTCTTTAAATGAATCACTGCTAAGACTTGACGAACTTCCTGTAGACTTTCCATTTACCCCAAACCCATATCTTATCTCAATTGGAATCAAGTTTACTGGCGATGCAAATTCTCTTGCAAAGAACCACTTATTGATCCAATATCCATCTTCATATGCAGATTCAGTGTCAAACTTTATCAAACCAAACAAAAATGTTTTAGGCTCTTTCTTTTCTATCTGCGCAGATAAAAAGGTAACTAGCAATAGAATAAAGGCATGGCGTATACTTTTCATGACAAACATAAGTGAGTAAAATTCTGTTATCCCTATGATTTTTACAAGAAGAGACTAAAAAAAACTAGCTAAATTTCCCTTTAAACTTTTTGAAACATTTGACTAGATAATATCATTTAAATTAAATGAGAATTTTAATATATATCATACTTATAAATTTCAGCATATTAAATGCGCAAACATTCTCAATTGCCAGAATTAATTATGGTGGAGGAGGTGATTGGTATTGTGATCAAAGCAGCATACCAAATCTCTTACAATATCTTGAGAGCAATACTCCAATATCTGTTGAAAATGAAAAAATCCATGTGAGCATGAGCGATGAAAATGCTCATCAATATCCATACCTATACCTTACAGGGCATGGCAATATAAAATTCACTGAAAATGAAATAATCTCTCTTCGAAGCATATTAATGAATAATGGGTTTCTCCATGCTGATGATAATTATGGAATGGATGCTTCTTTTAGGCGAGAGCTAAAACGGGTTTTTCCAAACAAGGAGCTAGTGCCTCTACCCAATAATCATCCTATTTTTCATAGTTATTATAGCTTTCCAAATGGTCTCCCAAAGGTGCATGAACACGATGGTAAACCGCCACAGGCTTTAGCATTATTTGAAGGAGAAAGAATTATAGTTTTATATACATATGAATCAGATCTTGGCGATGGATGGGAGGATGCGAGTGTACATCAAGATCCGTGGCCCATTCGTGAAGCAGCATTGCAAATGGGTGTAAACATAATCTATTTCTCTTTAACACAATGATGCACATAGAACAATATCTAAAAAGAGTTAGGGCGACTCTATTGAGGAGACAACTATTAAAGTTGTTCTTGTGGACAATCATGCTTGTCAGCATAGCTTTATTTATTATGATTCAGTTAGAATCAATATTCTACTTTCATCCTAGAATAAAAATTTCATTCATCCTTGGCTTATTAGGATGCGTATTTATTTTAACTATATCTGAAACTGTTTACTTATGGAGAGCTAATAAGAATAATATTTACCAATACAAAGTTGATAACATTGCCAAAAATCTCGGGAGCAAAATTTATAAAGGGAAGGGTGACCTTGTTCTAAACGCCTTGCAACTTGAGATGAGTTCTAGAGATACTGAATCAGTTGCTTTAGCAGATTCTTATATTAAAGGTATAAATGAAAAATTAAAATTGATTAACCTTAAAGACCACTACAATGACAATAAACTAAATAAATTAAAATTAATATTACTTTCATCATGGATAGTGATTTTAGTTGCGTTTTTTCTTAAGTATGAGACATCAGCGAATTCTTTTTTTAGATTAACAAAGTCAGACAAGGTTTTCTTTGCTCCTAAACCGTTTACACTTTTATCAATGTCGGGAGATATACATATTATCGGAGGGGATAGTGTTGATATCTATATCCAAGCACACCCCTCTGCACCAGATACATTGGCCCTTAATTTGGTACCTAGTCAAGTTTCGACCCAAAAACGAGATTCCCTTGCATTAAATTTTTTTGCTACGCCAATTGAAGATGGCGTATTCCATTTTAAAATACCAGAACTCTATCAAGACTATTCGTACCAAGCAATTGTAAATGCAAAATACTTTTGGGAAGCATGGAAAACCGTAACTACTGAGCCCGAAATGATATATGTCACTGACCGGCCATCATTTGAAAAATTTTCACTCACAACCATTCCACCAAAATATAGCAAGCTAAAAAAAGAGACTCAAGAGGGCAATGTGGCTATGGTAGAGGGGCTAAAGGGATCAACCATTCAAATCGACCTGACATCAAACAGAATGCTTAAAAGTTCATATATGAACATCAATAATGAACGCGTAGAAATGTCATCACGATACAATATTGCTTCAGGATATTTTAAATTAATAGAAGAAGGTCAGTTCACTGTAAATATTGTTGACAAAAGAGGAATAACAAACAAAGATCCAATACCATACAAAATCAATACCATTCCTGACTATGATCCAAACATTTCAATAATCAAACCTCCACCAGTGATTGAACTTGGTAACGACCAAACTATTCCAATACATCTAGAGGTAAGTGATGACTTTGGATTTACAAATCTACAACTTGCTTATGAAATTCAAAGACCTGCTTATTTGAAAGCAGATCCATATGTTGCAATGTTCAACATAAATGAATTAAACCTAGATTCATTAAATCAACAAATAATAAAGTATTGGGACTTAACTGATCTTATGCTCATGCCTGACGACGAGGTCCATTTCCACTTTGAATTAACAGACAACGACGATGTTTCAGGACCTAAAAAAACAATATCAAATACTTTTATTGCTAGAGTGCCATCTCTTGCAGATTTATATGAAGACATAGAAGAATCTGAGAATAATATTATTGAAGACATTATTACTGAATTAGATGATATTGAAGATTTAAAAGAGGCCATTAGAGATACTGAACTCAAAATGCTTAAATCCAATGAAATAGATTGGAATGAAAAACAATCACTTAAAAACTCAATAGACCAGTCAAAAAAAGAAATAGAAAAACTAGAAAAATTATCAGAAGCACTTGAAGCCATCACAGAACAAGCTGAAAAACACAAGTTGCTTTCTCCTAGCATGTTAGAAAAGTTTAAAGAATTATCAGAACTGGTCAATGATATCATGCCAAAAGATATGATGAGTAACATTAATGATCTTGAGATGGCATTAGAAAATTTGGATATGGATTCCATCCAGGATGCATTGAACCAGTTATCTGAGGATATGGCGAAGATTGAAGAAGATTTGGATAGATATCTTGAAATTTTCAAACGATTTAAAGCTGAACAAAAACTAGATGAAATTCAAAACAGAATGCAAAAGCTTAATGAACAACAAAATGCTCTAAACAATGAAATAAGTCAATCCGATAAAAATTATGAGTCTATGGGGAAACTTGCTCAAGAAGAACAACGCAACTTGGATGAATTTGAAAATCTCCTATCATTACTTGAGGATGCATCAGAATTAATTGAACCATTCAATGAGGTTTCTTCAAATGAATTATCCGACCTGTCCCAGTCTGATCTTTCTGATGAGATTGGAGACAATCTAAATGATGCAATTCAAAGCCTTTCAAGTCAAAATAGAGACCAGGCAATGAGTCATAGTGAAGAAGCCTCTATAAATATGAATATGATGATGCAACAAATGATGGATATAAAACAGAGCTTTAGTCAGCAATCAATTTCAGAAATGTTAGAAAAATTTCAAGATCTTTTACAAAATATGCTTTATCTATCATCTCAAGAAGAGCAATTGAGGAATGATACAAAACTAGCATCAAGGAACTCACCAAGGCTTAGAGAATTTGCCCAACGACAACAAATTCTTCAAGATCAATTAGGATCTATCACAAAAAAAATATTAGACCTCTCGAATGAAACCTTTGCGATCACTCCGGATATTGGAAGGGGAATTGGGAAGGCAAACTCAAATATGGAAGAAGCAAAATCTAACCTTACAGATCGAAACCTAAACCAAGCAGGAAAAAATCATGATCGTGCAATGGAAGGTCTTAATGAGGCTGCCTTGGCTCTTTTTAATAGCATGCAGAATATGCAAAAGTCTGGTTCTGCTAGTGGATTCCAACAATTTTTAGAAATGATGCAACAAATGTCAGGACAGCAACAAGGAATAAATCAAAAAGGGATGCAACTAAGCCTTGGTCAAATGGCTGCAGCTGCACAACAACAGATGATGCAGCAAATGTTGAATGAACAAAAAGGTATTAGAAAATCTTTAGAACAACTAATGAAAGAAATGCAACAAACAGGCCAAAATAGTATGGGTGACCTCAGCGGTATCAAGAATGAAATGGATGATGTCATCAAAGACCTACAGGATAAGCGATACAACCGAAAAACCCAACAGAGACAACAACGAATATTATCTAGAATGCTTGATAGCCAAACATCTATGACACAGCGCGGTGAAAAAGATGAGAGGAAATCCACCTCTGCAAAAGGGAACCTCGTGTTCCTTGGCCCAGGGGGGCTACCTATAGATCTAGGACAAAGAGAAAATCTTGCCATCCAAGCACTTAATAAATCTATGAAAGCTGGTTATTCAAACGATAATCAAATGATGATCAAGCGTTACTTTAATTCACTAAGTCAAATACCCTCAGGTAAAGCTGAAGAAGAAAATGAAGAAAAATAGTCTTTTTATAATATTTATTCTCTCTATTTCAGGTGCACTGGGTCAGCAAACCGCATCCATAAATGCATCAATTAAAACAGCTAAGGTGCTCGAGAAAAAAGGTGATATTGATGGGGCGTTATCAATATACAAAGGAGTTCTAGAAAAAAACCCACAACATACTATTTCAATTCATAGAATTAAATCATTGTATTTGAATTATGAGAAATACAATGATGGAATTCAATTTCTTAATTCAATGCTTGCTAAAGATCCCTACAACATGAGAGGGCATTCAGAGTTAGGAGAGTTTTATTATTTGAATAACGAAAAAGAAAAAGCTCAGAAATTCTGGTCCTCATCAATTACTAAATTTAAAAATAACCGATCTTTTTTCCGTATTATGGTCTCAATGTATGGAAAATATGGCTTAGATAATGAACTAGAACAGGCCTTAAAAGTAGGTAGAAATCAATTTGGAGAATCATTCCTATCTTATGAAAGTGGAGTATATTTCCAAGCTCGAAGGACTTATGATAAGGCCATGGATCAATTTGTTTTACACCTCATGCATGGCCCAAAACAAAATGGGATTATTGAAAGACGTATAATGTTAATGAGTGATGAAGATGAAGCACTACCAATAATAGAAAACAAGCTTGAACAGGCATCAAAAAAAAGTCCTGAAAAAATACTGAATATCTTAAGCGAATATTATTTTAAACAACAAGAATTCGATCAAGCATTTAAGAAAAAAAAGGAATGGTCTTTACTAATAAAAAAACACATTGATGAATGGCTTAGATTTGCAAATGAGTTAAGAAAAGAATCACAATATGACTACGCTATTAAATCATATAATTTTATTTTAAAAAAAGACCTCCATCCAAATATTTCAGGAAAAGCTCTCTTAGGTTTAGCAAAAACATTTGAAGACCAAATTATTCCATCGAATGAATCTAACTTAATTTCATTCTTTTTTGATAAAAATGTGTTTTTTGAAGATCCTTTTAAAGTGTATTCAACTATATCAAGAGATAATTTAGCATCAAGTATCGCAATTTATGATTCTATGCTAGTAACAATGGAGGAAACGCCTCTTTTCGCTGAATCACTTTTTAAATTAGGAGAAATTCAGTTTAGAATACTCCAAGATTTTGACAAAGCTTATGTTCTATTTTCAAATGCGATGAAAAACAAACCTGACAAAAAGCTAAAACTAAAGATTATTCTTCGAATTGCAGATGTTTTGATGGCACGTGGTGAATACGAAGAAGCAAAATCATTTCTAAATCTTCAAATAAAAAGACACCCCATAATAGCCATAAAAATAAAGAAAATCCTTGTCCATTTTTTAAATGATGATCCGGATTCAACTCTAGCGATGATCAATTCAACTCTTTTTAACATTGCCCCTATCGATCCTTCATTTAATGATTTAATGGAATTGAAAAATATTATTAATAAATACTATGATTCTAATGGAGAAAGTCAATTAGCCTTCCGACACTTTTTAAAAGCTGAGAATTATTTGAGACAAAAAAAATTGGGAGACGCAGTGCAGGAACTTGTTTTTATAAAAGAAAATCTCCCAACTTCAAAAGTGTTACCTCTAGTTAATTTACGATTGGCTATACTTCATTTGAGATTAAAAGACTACGATAGTGCACTTGAATCTGCTTTAAATCTCCAGAATACAGATCTCGCAGATAAAGGGATTATTCTTTCTGGACAAATATTTGAGTTTAATTTGAATGAAATTGAAAAAGCATTAAAAAGATATATGAGCATACTAGATGAATATCCATCATCCATATATTCTGAACCAATACGATATCATATTCGCGAAATTGAAAAAGTAGAAAGCTAATGAAAAAAATATTATTACTTTGCATTGTTTCAATACCTCTTGCGCAAAAAATAATCATACCAATGGACCAGTTGCAGAATGATCATTTAAAAGCCTACGGGATTGCATACTTTGCTCTAACAAAAAACTTAAAAGTGGAATGGTTATTAAATTATAAAGGTGGTTCATTTCTTCTTGACAACCAATCTCTTATTCAAGATGAATGTCGAATCCGCGGAGTCTCTTTTCAAAAAGTCGACCCTACTCAATTGGTAAATATTTACTCTTCGATAGACCAAAATAATATGGACATTGTTCTTTTAGAAAAAAAACCGAAAATAGCCATCTATACACCGCCCAATAAGCAACCTTGGGATGATGCTGTCACACTCGCCCTAGCTTATGCAGAAGTTGATTATGAAACTCTTTGGGATGAAGAACTACATTTAGGAAAACTTGAAAAATATGATTGGCTCCATCTTCACCATGAAGATTTCACAGGGCAATATGGAAAATTCTACCGTAGCCATAGAAATTCCCAATGGTATAAAACTCAGAAATCCCAGTTTGAAGAGGTCGCTAATAAACTCGGTTATGGTAGTGTTCATCAACAAAAGAAAAATATATCAAAACTCATAAAGGATTATGTTGGGAATGGTGGCTTCCTCTTTGCTATGTGCTCAGCAACAGACTCTTACGATATCGCACTTGCGATGGGTGATGCAGATGGAGCACATACGGTATTTGATGGTACTCCCATAGATCCAAACGTTCAAGCTAAACTCGACTATAAACAAAGTTTTGCTTTTACTGATTTTAAATTATTAACAGATCCAATGATTTATGAATTCTCAGATATAGATCTCCCACCTAGTAACAATCCAATAACTAGAGGAGCTGAAGCCGATTATTTTTCATTATTTGAATTTTCAGCAAAATACGACCCCGTGCCTACAATGCTGACACAAAATCATGTCTCAATCGTGAAAGGGTTTATGGGGCAAACAACGGGTTTTAACAAAGATAAGATTAAAAGTCACATCGTTATTATGGGTGAAGATAACTCAACTAATCAGGTAAAATATCTGCATGGTAATTATGGCAAAGGAACATTCACCTTTTATGGAGGGCATGACCCTGAAGATTATCAACATTTTGTAGGTGACCCTCCCACGGATTTGTCCTTACATAGAAATTCACCTGGCTATAGGCTTATACTAAATAACATTCTATTCCCAGCTGCTAGAAAGAAAGAAAGGAAAACGTAAAACAGGTATAATTATGTGGTACCAAAAGGAAATAATTATTGATTCTAAAAAACGAGGGTTCCATGTTATAACAAAACAGATTACTTCTAAAATCCCTGAGATTAAGGAAGTCAATATTGGTTTATTGAACTTATTTATTAAACATACCTCAGCCTCCTTAACTATAAATGAGAACACCGATAATGATGTTCGGATTGATTTTGAGAGCCACTTTAACCACCTCGTACCTGAGAAACAATCTTATTATCGTCACACCTATGAAGGCTCAGATGATATGCCAGCACATCTAAAATCATCATTACTTGGAGCCTCTATTTCTATACCCATTAAAAATGGAAATCTAGAATTGGGGATATGGCAAGGTATATATTTATGTGAACATCGAAACAAAAGTACAGCTAGAAAGATTATTGCAACACTGCAGGGGAAGTAAAAATCATGCCAAAAACAATTAAGTCTTTCAAAATAGAGTCTAAATATTAAAAGATGAAACATAATGATTGAAAATATTATCTATTATGATGGAGAATGTGGGTTGTGTCACGGTGCAGTTAAATTCATATTAAAGATTGATACAAAAAACAAATTCCATTTTTCTCCTATATCTAAGTTGATTCAAAATGAAATCAAAATAGATAGTATAATATTAAAGATAAATGACGAAGTTTATTATGAAGGTCAAGCGATTGTGACTATAATGGAAAATATTGAAAACAATTGGTCTTACGTTGCTAGTATATTAAAAATTATTCCAATTGATAGATTGAATCAACTATACAGATGGATATCAAAAAATCGAAAAAAGGTGTTTTCAAAAAAACAATATGCCTGTCCTAATATCCCTATTCATTTAAAAAATAGGTTTATTTTAAAATAAATTATTTATGAAAACCTAATTAGTCAGCCTTAGTTTTTATTTCACTCCATATCTCGTCCATCTCACCCAAAGATGCCTTATTAATATCTAGACCCTTATTTATTAGCTCTCTTTCTACTGCTTTAAATCTATTAAAAAACTTTTTGTTAGCTTTTCTTAACATATCCTCAGAATCAAGTTTCATGTGCCGAGCAAGATTGACTACAGAAAAGATGACATCACCAATTTCTTCTTCCATACTAGCACGATTTTTACTCTCATAAGCTTCTTTAAGTTCACCTATCTCTTCATATAGCTTCCCCCAAACTTTGTTGATGTCATCCCAGTCAAATCCAGCATAGGATGCTTTTTGTTGCAATCTATTTGCCCTTGTTAATGCAGGGAGTGCAATTGGAACGCCATCCAATCTAGATTCCCGTTTTTTTTCTTTGTGCTTTATGTCTTCCCAGTTTTTCTTTGCTTCAGATGCAAGATCTGTTTTTTTATCTCCAAAAACATGGGGATGCCTATGGATAAGTTTTTCATTCACACTTTCTAATGAATCAACTATTGAGAACTTTCCTTCTTCTTTTGAAATTTGCCCTTGCAATGCAAGATGCAACATAACATCTCCTAACTCTTCTTTTAAATTATCCCAATTTTTTTCATCTACGCTTTCAATTACCTCATATGCCTCCTCCAGAAAATAAGGCAACAACGATTCATGACTTTGCTCTTTATCCCAAGGGCAACCTTCTGGCCCTCTTAGCTCTTCAACAATCTCAAGAAGTTTAATAAATTGTTCGGCTGCTCTGTTTTTTTTCATTACCCTGGAAAAAGACCTTCCCAATTAATCATCTTTAAAATTTCTTCTTCATTATTTGTCATTATTGCCTTGTCTGATCTAGACTCATCTTTAAAACCCATAAGATGTAGACATCCATGTATAATCAGTCTCGAAACCTCCTTCTCATATGGTTGATTAAATATTTTGGAATTTTTTTTTGCGCGTGGAAGGCTAATATAGACCTCACCTTCTACAAATAAATTGTCATATTCATTTAATCGAAAAGCTATCACATCTGTAAGGTGATTTTTTCCAAAATATTTTTTCTTAAGATCTAACAAATATTCATCTGAAGCAAAAACCAATGAAATGTCATATTCAACAATATTCTTAGACTTAAACGTATCTATTACGATTTGTTTTGCATTTATATGAATTGGCTGGTCAAGGCTTGGATCGCTCTGGCATGATACTTGACTCACGCTGAAGCCGAACTTTTTGGTTCGTCTGGATATTCAACTCTAATATGATAAATCCCTCTTAATACTCGTAGCATACCACTAGTGCCATCAACAGTGCCCTTAATTCTATTTAATTCATCCAAGGTTAATGGACATTCATTTAATTGACCATCTTCAATTCTTTGATTAATAATTTTATCTATCATTGCCTCTATTTTAAATATATCGGGATCTTTGATAGACCTCACTGCTGCTTCAACTGCCTCACATATCATTAGAATTCCTGTCTCTTTTGTATTGGGCTTAGGCCCAGGATATCTAAACGCCGATTCATCAACCTTTTCACCTGTTTGTTCTGCTTCTTTTAATGCAAGACGATAAAAATATTCTACTCTTGTTGTCCCATGATGCATTGGTATAAAATCTGAAACTATTTTAGGTAACCCATTTTCTCGGGCAAGTTTCAAACCTTCTTTTACATGTGCTCTTATTATGCGGGCACTCATAGTATGCGTAAGATCATCATGCCTATTCGCCCCACCATATTGATTTTCTATAAAATATTCTGATTTCGCCATTTTTCCAATATCGTGATAGTAAGCACCAACTCTACATAATAGTGAATGAGCTCCAATTGACTTTGCACAAGCCTCAGCAAGATTCCCAACTACAATACTATGATTAAAGGTCCCATTTGTTTCTCTTTGAGCCTCTTTTAAAAGTGGATTATCATAGTCGAGTAACTCAATAAGGGTAAGATCTGTTGTCACATCAAAAACCATTTCAAAAACACCTATAAGACCATAAGTCAAAATGGGTGCGAGAATACTATTTAGAGCCAGAAACTGTATATCCCTAGCAATTATTGACCAACTATTATCTTTAAAAAATCCTAATCCAACAATTACCACAATACTTGCTGCGATTAATGCAAACATTGTCGTAAATAACTGACTTCGTTTTCGTAGTTCCCGAATATTGTAGACCGCGATTGTTGCAGTAAAAAGAGAAACAATGACTAAGTCAATATTCTGTCCCATCATTATACCCATAAATATTGATAGAGAAGTTGTTGCCATAAAGCCTATGCGAGCATCAAACA
>CEOK01030855.1_pt1 | contig 14342 bp, 9 predicted proteins | sample 427001 | NCBI WGS metagenome assembly CEOK01 (sample SAMEA2591108, study PRJEB7988) | marine metagenome | isolation source: saline water (ENVO:00002010), including | reverse complement strand
ATAGACAAACTGGAAAGACTGCAGTAGCTATAGATACAATTTTAAATCAAAAAGAATTTTATGATAAGGGAGAGCCTGTTTATTGTATATATGTGGCTGTTGGTCAAAAGGCTTCAACTGTTGCTCAGGTGACTAATACTTTAGAAAAAAATGGAGCTTTACCTTATACTACAGTTATTTCAGCTCCTTCCTCTGCACCTGCTCCTATGCAATTTTATGCACCTTTTGCTGGTGCAGCTATTGGGGAATATTTTAGAGATACAGGGAGACCGGCGCTTGTTATATTTGATGATCTATCAAAACAGGCAGTTTCTTATAGAGAGGTTTCTTTATTATTAAGAAGGCCTCCAGGAAGAGAAGCTTACCCTGGAGATGTATTCTACTTGCATTCAAGATTACTCGAGAGGTCAGCAAAAATTATTAATGATGATAAGTTAGCATCTAACATGAATGACTTACCTGATTCATTAAAAAAAATTGTTAAAGGTGGAGGTTCACTCACAGCCTTACCTATTATTGAAACTCAAGAAGGTGATGTTTCTGCATATATACCAACAAATGTTATATCTATTACGGATGGTCAAATATTCTTAGAGTCAAACCTTTTCAATTCTGGGATTAGACCTGCAATAGACATAGGTATTTCAGTATCTAGAGTTGGTGGATCTGCTCAAATCAAGTCTATGAAAAAGATAGCAGGTACACTTAAACTTGACCAAGCAGCTTTTAGGGAGCTAGAAGCCTTTTCAAAATTTGGATCTGATCTGGATGCCGCTACCAAGTTAGTGATTGATAGGGGTAAAGTAAATCAAGAGATTCTAAAGCAGGCTCAATATTCTCCATTAAGAGTTGAGGAGCAAGTAGCTGTAATTTACTGTTCTTCAAATGGTTTTTTTGATGGTGTGGAGTTATCGAAAGTTTCAAGACTTGAGGAAGACTTTTTACAACATGTAAATACAAAGTGTAAAAAGGTTTTAGATGAACTATCAAAAGGTGTCCTTAATGATAAGAGTCTTAAAGTACTTGAGGATGCAGCTAAAGAGTTAGTTAAAAATTATAAGTAATATTATATGCCTAATATCAAAGAGGTAAAAAATAGAATTGGTTCTGTGAAATCAACTCAACAACTTACTAAAGCAATGAAAATGGTTGCAGCTGCTAAGTTAAAAAAAGCTCAAGATAAGGTGACAGAACTGCGCCCTTACTCTAATAAGCTTAATGAAATATTATCAAATCTATCTGGATCAATCAACAATAGACTTTTTGAGAAAAGGGAAGTTAAAAACACTTTAATTATTGTCGTTGCATCAGATAAGGGGCTATGCGGAAGCTTTAATAGTAATATTTTTAAACTATTTAATTCTATAGCGGAAGAAAAAAATCTAAACCCTAATTCAACAATAATTATGCCTATTGGCAAAAAAGCTAATGACTTTTTCAAGAAGAAAAACTTTAAACTTCTTGATGAATTTTGGACTACTTTAAATGGTTTTAGTTATTCTGACGCTTCAAGAATTTTTGATTATGTGCATAAGGAATATATTAGTAAACATATTGATCAAGTTTATATAATATATAATGAGTTTAAAAATGTTGCCTTACAGAAATCAGTTATTGAAAAATTTTTACCAATTGAAGAATCTTTAAATGAAGATGAATCCTCCAGTGTAAATAATAACTATTTATTTGAACCAAATAAATCTGATATTGCAAATTCACTTATACCTCAAACATTAAAAACTCAGATTTTAAAATCAGTTTTTGAATCAAATGCTTCTGAGCAAGGTTCTCGAATGACAGCTATGAGTCAAGCTACTGATAATGCAGGTGAGCTTTTAAAAGAGCTGAAGCTTACTTACAATAGAACAAGACAAGCTGCTATAACTAAAGAAATACTTGAGATTGTTGGAGGGGCTGAGGCTCTAAATCAATAGTTTATTTACTTATTATTCTATCAACAGGAATTTTACTATCAAAGTTATACCTGTAGGTGTGATGAACTTTACCTAGCTTAACTTGAACCTGCTCAGCTACTCTTATCATAGCCTTATTAAAATCTGGAATCCAATTAAGTTCCATATCTGTGTATTGAAGTTTTTCTTGAATAGTTTCTCTACTTGCCATTATTAAAGCTCCATCTACACCTTTCCCTTGATGTTTAGGTACAATGCCAAATACTAGGCCTACCATTTTCTTACAAGATTTTTTTATTTTTAAATGATAAAAAGTTTTGATTTTACCTATAATATTGAATTGACCATTAACATGTTTAAATATTTGATTCATTTCGGGAATACTAATAAAAAAACCCACAGGATCTTCTTTGTGGTATGCAAACCATAAAATCTTTTCATCTAAAATTGGCTTAATTTGTTTAAATAAAAGTTTTGCTTGTGATAATTTAAGTTTTGATACACCTGGATAGTTTGACCATGCATCATTATATATTTTTGTAAAGTCCTGAACATATTTATCCATTTTATTTTTTTCCAGAGTCCTAAAATTATAATTTGGATCTTTCATAGCTCTTTCTGCTTTATTAGATAATTTTTCAGAAAGAGGAGTTCTAACTTTTTTAAGAAATGTTAGTTGTCTGAATAATAGTTTGAATCCATAACTTTCAAATAATTTTTGATAATAATCTTTACCATAATTTTGTTGGTAATTAGGTTCTATATTAAACCCTTCTACAAGGCATCCCCACCATTTATCTCTCTCTCCAAAATTAATGGGCCCATCCATTGATTCATAACCTTTCTTTATTAACCAATTTTTTGCTGTATCAAATAACAGGTTAGCAGCTTCTTGATCGTCTACGCACTCAAAGAAACCACATCCCCCAACTTTAAAGTTATCTTTCAATTTATTTTGTTGATAAAATGCTGCAATCCTCCCCAAAACGATTTTCTCTTTTTCAATTATCCACCTTGAAACTTCTCCCTTCTTGAATGCTTTGTTAGATTCGGGTAGAAATACATTGGATATGTCTTTATCAAGAGGTCTTATCCAATATTTGTCATCTTCATAAAGAGACACAGAGATTTTAATAAACTTTTCAGCATCTTTTTTTGATTCTACTTTCTTTATTATCATCCTGATAAATTTTTTTTAATTATGTTAATTTCAAAAATTTAGTTCATATTTTTGTTTTGTACACTAACCTAATTTGAGGTAATGAATTACGATCCAAATCTAACTATTCTTCTTGGTATTTTAGTAAATGGTATGATAACAGTTTTTTCTGTTTTATTTCTTGTTTTTATTTTGTCAAAAATTTTTATTTCTATAGTTTCTAAGCTAAAGATTAAAGAGGATAATGGTGATGAGGTGGAAAAAGCAATAAAAGATAAAGTAAGTGAGTTATCGGGAGGTAAAGGTACTCTGATTAAGTACACCAAAATTAGCTGATGCCAAAAAATATTCAACTTTGTTTAGTATATAGGGATATGTGGCAGTCTTCGGGTAAGTATATGCCCAGCGCTAATCAGTTAGTTAAAGTTGCTGAGCCAATTATCAGTATGAAGTGTTGGGATCGAATCGAAACTAATGGCGGAGGATTTGAACAAATACAATTATTAGCAGGTGAAAATCCAAACGAAGTTGTTAGGAAATGGACTAAACCTTTTAATGAAGTTGGTATTAAAACACAGATGCTAGAGAGGGGATTAAATGCTTTGAGTATGTCTCCAGTAGCTAAAGATGTGAGAAAATTAATGTTTGATGTAAAGTCAAAGCAAGGCACAAATATATCTAGATCATTCGACGGTCTCAATGATTCTAGAAATTTAGAGTTATCAATTAAATATGCTAATACTTCTGGTATGATCTCTCAGTCCTGCCTATGTATTACTCACTCTGAAATCCATAATGTAGATTATTATATAGGTTTAGCAAAAAAATTAATTAAGCTAGGAACGAAGGAAATTGCTATTAAAGATATGGCAGGTATTGGCAGACCATCCTCCTTAGGGAAAATTGTTAAGGGCATAAAGAATTTTAGTCCGAATACAATTGTGCAGTATCATGGCCATTCTGGACCAGGATTTTCAGTAGCTTCATCATTAGAGGTAGCAAGGGCAGGTGCAGATATTATTGATGTATCCATGGAGCCACTATCTTGGGGTACAACACATGCTGATCTATTAACTATTCATGAACTTTTAAGAGATGATGGTTTTAGTGTAAAAGATTATGATAAGAAAGCATATATGGAAGTTAAGCAGTTGACACAAGAATTTATAGATGAGTCTTTAGGTTACTATATAAATCAAAAAAATAGATTAATGAATTCTCTTCTTATTAGTTCCGGTTTACCTGGTGGTATGATGGGTAGTCTTATGAGTGATTTAGAGAAAAGTCATATTAGTATTAATAAGTGGCTTAAAAAGAATAATTCTCATCAAATAAAAATTGATACACTTTTCTCTATGCTTTCTGATGAAGTAAATGAAATTTGGCCTTTGATGGGGTACCCACCACTTGTAACTCCTTATAGCCAATATGTAAAAAACGTAGCGCTAGTTAATGTTTTGAATAAGATTAAAGGTAAACCTAAGTGGAGCCTAATTGACGACAACACATGGGATATGTTACTTGGGAAATCAGGTAAATTACCTGGCTCTCTGGGTGATGATATTATAGAACTTGCATCGGATTTAAAGAAAACATTTTACAGTGATAATCCACAAAATCTGGTTAGAGATTCTCTTGATAATAACAGAAAAGAAATGAAGGAAAGAGGTTGGGATACTGGGTTAGATGATGAGGAACTTCTTGAATACTCGCTACATAAGACGCAATATATTGATTACAAGTCAGGAAAAGCAAAAAAAAGTTTTAATGAGGATTTAAATAAAAGGAAAAATGATTTAAATAAAATTGAAGAACCCTCAAAGAATAAACAAGATATAATTGAGGTTGGAAATGAAAAATATAAAGTTGAGTATTCTATATCTAATGAAACTCTTACTCATGATAATGATAGTATAAATGGTAATTGTGTTTATTCTCCTATTGAAGGTAAGTTTGTTCTCACAAAGGGTTCCAATGATAGACCTGTAAAAGTAAATGATGTTGTTACTAAAGGGGATGTTTTATGTTATATTGAGTCAATGAAAGTAATGAATGCTATTAAGTCTGAGTTTTCAGGTAAGATTCTTAAAATATGTTTTAGAGATGGAGAAGACGTGTATGATGATGATGTTTTATTTATAATAAAAAAATAAATTATGGATTTTTTTCAAAATATTATAGAAATGACTGGTTTTAACAATCTTTTATCTGATCCTGGGTATATAGTCATGTTGATAATGGGATGTGTTCTTTTATTCCTTGGAATCTCAAAAAAATACGAACCACTTTTATTAGTACCTATTGGTTTTGGAGTTATTATAGCAAATATTCCAAACTCAAATCTAGGTGTTGTTCAAGTTGATCAATCCTATGGTTTGATCAAAATTGCAAGCGAACACGGAATCATTAACCTTCTCTATTACTCACTCATAAAAACAGGATTTTTGCCTCCTTTAATATTTATGGGGATAGGAGCATTAACTGATTTTGGACCTATGTTAAAAAATTTGCGATTAGTTTTTTTTGGTGCAGCTGCACAAATAGGTATTTTTTCTGTTTTAATCCTAGCAAGCTTATTTGGCTTTTCAAATAATGAAGCAGCAGCATTGGCTATAATTGGAGGTGCAGATGGACCAACTGCAATCTATACATCTATAATATTGGCCCCACATCTATTAGGTCCAATTGCTATTGCAGCATATTCATATATGGCACTAGTACCAGTTATTATTCCATCTGTAGTAAAGGTTTTAGTTACAAAAAAAGAATTATTAATAAATATGAAAAAACAGGATGATGATTTTTCTGGTAATAATGAAATTAAAAACTTAGATAAAATAAAAATTATATTTCCTATTCTAGTTACTTTAATAGTTTCTATGATTGTGCCCTCTTCAACTACACTGATTGGTTTTCTTATGTTTGGAAACTTATTAAAGGAAATAGGCTCATCAACTATAAGACTTTCAAAATCAATTTCAGACAACATATTGAATTCAAGCACTCTCTTTTTAGGTCTTACAATTGGTGCAACAATGACCCCAAAAGCATTTCTCAATATTGAGACAATTGCAATAATTTTTGGTGGTCTATTTGCATTTATAATTTCAATTGCTGGAGGGATAATAGCAGTAAAAATTTATAATTTATTTAGTAAGAAAAAAATAAATCCATTAATTGGAGCAACTGGACTTAGCGCCGTACCAATGGCAAGCAGAGTTGCAAATGAGATTGCATTAAAAAATGACCCATCAAATCACCTTATGAATTATGCAATGGCTAGTAATATTTCTGGCGTTATAGGTTCAGCAGTTGCGGCAGGAGTACTCATATCTTATTTTAGTTAAAATTCAATAAAGTTTTAATTTCAGATATATTTTTTAATATAATAATATCAGAGAATATATCTTGGTGCAGAAAATCATTCTCTTTCATAACTTCAAACTGTTTTAAAAGGTTATCATAGAAGTTGTCGATATTTAAAAGAAATATTTTTTTGTCTGTTATTTTTAAGCCTTTCCAGGTGACTATTTCTGCGAATTCATCTAGGGTCCCAATACCTCCTGGTAAAACTATAAAAAAGTCAGCTAAATCATACATCATTTTTTTTCTTTGGTGCATAGTGTCGACAATATGCATTTCACTTAACCCATCTAATATTATTTCCTTTTTTTTAAGCACTTTTGGAATCACACCGATAACTTCTCCATTATTTTTTATTATTCTTTGAGCTAATAATCCCATAAGACCAATTTTTGCTCCTCCATAAACCAATTTTATCTTATTTTTGGTTATTAATTCTGCTAATTTGTTTACCTGGTTTTCTATAAAACTAGAATTTTTTGGTTTACCAGAGCCACAAAACACTGATACTGTCTTTTTCATCTAATTAAATTAATTTAAATTAATCATTAACAGTATTGAATTTTAATTGAATTTTCTTAATAATGAAATTTAATCCTTGTTAGTTTATGATGGATTGTAAAAGTATATTTGTGAAAACATGGAAAACGATTCACTAAAAAAAATAATTTCTCATTGTAAAGCCTTTGGATTTGTCTTTCAATCTAGTGAGATATATGATGGGTTGAGTGCTGTTTATGATTATGGACCATTAGGAAGTGAACTTAAGAATAATTTAAAGTCTTATTGGTGGAAGACGATGGTTCATTTAGAAAAAGATATTGTAGGGTTAGATTCTGCAATTTTTATGGATTCTAAAACCTGGGAAGCTTCTGGTCATGTTGATGCTTTTAATGATCCGCTTATAGATAACAAAGACTCCAAAAAAAGATATAGGGCAGATGTTTTAGTTGAAGAATATCTTCTTAAGATAGAGTCAAAGATTAATAAAGAAATTTCTAAGGGAAAAAAAAGATTTGGTGACAGCTTCGATGAGAATGAATTCAAATCTACAAACCCGAGGGTACTTAAATATTCAAAAAAACATAAAGAAATATCTAATATTCTTGGTGAGCTATTGTCTTCAAGTGACCTGAAAGGTCTTGCAGAATTAATAAACGAATTAGAGATTAATGATCCTATTTCTGGAACTTCAAACTGGACAGATGTCAAACAATTCAATCTTATGTTTTCGACTGAGGTAGGATCAAATACAGAAAATACTAAAAAGCTATACCTTAGACCTGAGACAGCTCAAGGAATATTTGTTAACTTTTTAAATGTAACTAACTCAACTCGATCAAAAATTCCATTCGGAATAGCTCAAATTGGAAAGGCATTTAGAAATGAGATTATTGCTAGACAATTTATTTTTAGAATGAGAGAGTTTGAACAGATGGAGATGCAGTTTTTTGTCAAACCTGGAACAGAATTGGATTGGTATGAGATATGGAAAGAGAGAAGATTAAAATGGCATGAGTCTCTAGGCCTTGGAAATGATTTGTATCGTTTTCATGATCATCAGAATCTTGCTCACTATGCTAATGCTGCCTGCGATATTGAATTCAAATTTCCTATGGGTTTTAAAGAATTAGAAGGAATTCATTCTAGAACCGATTTTGATTTAAAGAAACATCAAGAAAAGTCAAAAAAGAAAATGTTATATTTTGATCAGAAGTCTGGAGAAAGTTTTGTTCCATATGTTGTTGAGACTTCAATTGGCCTTGACCGTTTATTTTTATCAGTTTTAACAACTAGTTACAAAGAGGAATCCCTTGAGGATGGATCGAATAGAACATTTTTAAAAATACCTTTTGAAATTGCTCCAGTAAAATGTGCTGTTTTACCACTAAATGCAAAAGATGGGTTACCAGAAAAGTCAAAAGATATATTTGATATTATAAGGTATAAGTTTAATTGTCAATTAGACATTAAAGATTCAATTGGAAAGAGATACAGAAGACAAGATGCTATAGGTACACCGTTATGTATTACTGTGGACTACGATTCTTTAAAAGATAATTCAGTTACCGTCAGAAATAGAGATGATATGAGTCAAGAGAGGGTTAGAATTGATAATATAATTTCTTTCATTGATGATAGAACTTCAATTATTAATTTATTAAAGAAATCTTCATGATCGATAAGGCATCGATATTTATTCTTAAGAAAAGAAAATTTTTCGTCACGTTTATACTAATCATCACTGTCTTCATGGCCTATATGAGCCAGTTCGTTCAGCTAAACTATGATTTTTCTCAGACGGTTCCTGACTCAGATCCAGATATGGAATATTATAATGGTTTCAAGAAAACGTTTGGTGAAGATGGTAATGTTTTTGCAGTTGGGTTAAAAGATTCTTCAATCTTTCAATTAGAAAATTTTAAAGCTTATCAAAAGTTAACTCAAGAAGTAAAAGATATTAACGGAGTTAAGGGTGCTTTAGGATTATCTTCTTTACAGATTTTGAAAAAAAATACTAAAGACAAAAATTTTCAATTTGTATCAATATTTAATAAGCCTTTAAGCTCTCAAGAAGAATTAGATAGCCTTATCGACTTTACTTTAAACCAAAAGTTTTATAAGGGTAAAATATTTAATGATGATGGCGCAATAACTCTTCTAATTACTATTGACAAAAAGATTCTCAACTCTGATAGAAGAGATGCTTTAATGGAAAATCTTATTGATAGAGGAAATGAGTTTCAGTTAAATACAAATATTAAATTACATTATGCAGGATTACCCTACTCAAGATATACAATTGCAAATAATGTTAAAGATGAGTTGTCACTCTTACTTGTTGCTTCTCTTGCTGTAACTGCTCTAATTTTATTTATTTTTTTTAGGTCTTGGGATGCAGTTTTAATACCGGTATTTATAATTGGAATTGTTGTTATTTGGATCTTTGGATCTCTTGCTTTATTTGGTTATAAAATAACCCTACTTTCAGGTCTTCTTCCTCCATTAATTGTTGTTATAGGAATTCCTAATTGTGTCTATATGCTCAATTATTATCATTACTCTTTTGAAAATTACAAAGATAAGAATGACGCTTTTAAAAATGTTATCAAGACTATTGGATTGATTACACTAATAACTAATTTAACAACTGCTGTAGGCTTTTTAGTTTTATCAACTACAGATATTAAAATTTTAACAGAGTTTGGAATAATCGCTGGAATCAATGTCGTAGCTACTTTTTTTGTTAGTATATTTTTACTTCCAACAGCTTACATATATCTCCCAGAACCTAAAAAGAGTCAGACAGATTACCTAAACTATAGTTTTATAAATAAACTTATTTCATCTTTTATTTATATTTCATTTAACCATAAAAAAGCAGTTTTCTTATTTTTTACATCAATCTTTGTAATATCAATTTACGGCATTACTAAGGTGAAGTCTATTTCTTATATTGTTGATGATGTCCCAGCTGAAAGTTCTCTTATGAAAGATTTAAAATTTTTTGAAAAGAATTTTTCTGGTGTTATGCCTCTGGAGATCGTTGTAGACACAAAAATCAAAAGAGGAGTACAAAACTTAAATACCCTTAAAAAAGTTGATAGATTAGAAAATTTCCTTTCCGATAAAAGTTATGTTTCTTCTCCTATATCTATTGTAAGTTTTGTTAAGGCTTCAAGACAAGCATATTATAATAACAACCCTTTCTATTATTCAATGCCTAACAACAGAGATAAAAATTTCATTTTTAGATATATAGCGGATGGTTATCAAAATAATATCTCTGAAGAAGATAATATATCTAAATCATTTGTAGATTCTACAGGTCAAAAGATAAGAATTTCTCTTAATGTATCTGATTTAGGTTCCTTTAAACTAGATTCTATTGTTAGTAATATAATTAAACCTAAAATTGATGAGATTTTTTCTAAATCAAAGTCAGAAGTTATGCTCACTGGCACAACTCTAACATTTATTAAAGGCATTAATTTTTTAATTGAGAATTTATTGCAGTCTATGTTATTAGCATTTTTTATAATTAGTTTAATTATGTCTGCATTATTTAGAAATATTAAGATGGTTATTATATCATTAATCCCAAATATCATTCCGTTGTTAATAGCTGGTGGCATTATGGGTTTTTTGTCTATTCCTCTGAAACCCAGTTCAGCTCTTGTATTTAGTATTGTATTTGGAATTTCAGTTGATTACTCCATTCACTTTTTAGCAAAGTTTAAAAATGAATTAATACATAACAGTTTAAATGATTCAATACTTAAAACAATTTCTCAGACTGGGAAAAGTATGGTTTTTACATCTTTTATTTTATTTTTTGGATTTATAATTTTTGCTTTTTCTAATTTTGGAGGAACTATTGTTCTTGGGGTATTAACCTCAGTTATTTTATTTGTAGCCATGATTACTAATTTGACTTTATTACCGAGTATAATTTTACATTTTTATAAAAAGTAGGATATGGGTAAAAAGAGGTTCAATGAAAGTACAGATTTAAATCTTTATAATGTAAGTAAAGACATTATTTCTCTATGGAAAAAAAATGAAATTTTTGAAAGATCAATTAATAATAGAAAAGACTCTGAAGTTTTTTCATTTTATGAGGGGCCACCTTCCGCTAATGGTCTGCCTGGCATTCATCATGTTATGGCAAGAACAGTGAAAGATATATTTTGTAGATATAAAACTATTCAAGGTTATAAAGTTTTTAGAAAAGGTGGTTGGGATACTCACGGATTACCAGTTGAGTTACAGGTAGAGAAATCATTAGGTATTACCAAAGATGACATAGGAGTGAAGATATCTGTAGAAGAGTATAACAGAGAATGCAAGAAGGCTGTAATGAAGTACAAGGAGAAGTGGGAAGAGCTAACTGAAAGTATAGGTTTTTGGTTAGATGTTGATGATGCATATATAACATTTGAAAATAAATATATTGAATCTGTGTGGTGGTCTATTAAGGAACTATATAAAAAAGGGTTCCTTTATAAGGGTTATACTATTCAGCCCTATTCACCTGCTGCGGGAACAGGTTTAAGTTCACATGAATTAAATATGCCCGGGGCATATAAAGAAATTAAAGACACATCATTAACTGCTCAGTTTATGATTAAACCGAATGAGAAGTCGCTCAAATTATTTGGAAAAGAAGAAACATTTATCTTAGCATGGACAACAACGCCATGGACTCTTCCTGCAAACAATGGTCTAGCTGTCGGGAAAAAGATTGATTATGTTCTGATTGAAACTTTTAATAAATACTCTAAAAAAAAGGTCAGAGTTGTATTAGCTAAGAATTGTATTAATAAGTTCTTCTCAGAAGATAATCATGTTGGTGGTCAAATAAAATTCAAAGAGAATCATCTAGAATATAAAGTAATTAAGCAAATTAAAGGATCTGAAATGTGTGGTTTAGATTATCATCAATTATTACCATATGTAAAAGTTAATAAACCTGCTCTGTCTATAATTCATGGAGATTTTGTATCTACTGAAGAGGGAACTGGAATTGTTCACATATCCTTAACTTTTGGTTCTGATGATTTTATGGTCTCAAGAAAAAATAATATGCCTGGAGTTTTTGTAAAGGATGATAACAATGAAGATGTACCTATCGTTGATAAAAACGGAAAGTTCGTTGATGAAATAACAGATTTTGCTGGTATGGAAGTCAAGAATTTTTCAGATGAACTAAGTGATCAATTGTCTACTGATGAAATGATTTCTATTAAATTAAAGCAAGAAAATAAAGCTTTTGATGTAAAGAAATATATTCATAGTTATCCACACTGTTGGAGGACAGACAAACCAATTCTATACTATCCGCTTGAATCCTGGTTTATAAATACAACTAAATTAAAATCTAAATTTATAGAGCTCAATAAAAAAATAAATTGGCAACCAGAATCAACTGGCTCAGGAAGGTTTGGTAATTGGTTAGAAAACCTGGTTGATTGGAATTTAAGTAGGTCAAGATATTGGGGTACTCCACTTCCTATATGGAGGACAGAGAATGGTAAAGATGAGATATGTGTAGGAAGCATAGAGGAGTTAAGAGAGGAAGTTAAAAAGTCTCATCAAGCCGGATTTATGAAAAAAAAATTATCCGAGAGTTTTGATTTACATAGACCATACGTTGATGAAATTATTTTGGTATCTAAAAATAATGAGCCAATGTACAGAGAAAAAGATATCATTGATGTTTGGTATGATTCAGGTTCGGTTCCATTTGCGCAGTATCATTACCCATTTGAAAATGAAAATTTTTTTAAAGATATGTTCCCTTCTGATTTTATTGCAGAGGGAGTGGATCAGACTAGAGGATGGTTTTTCACTTTACATGCACTATCAATAATGTTATTTGGTGAGTCAAGTTTTAAAAATGTCATATCAAATGGGTTGGTGTTAGATAAAGATGGAAATAAAATGTCAAAGAGACTTGGAAATGCAGTAGACCCATTTGAAATCATTGAGAGGTATGGACCTGATGCTACCAGATGGTACATGATTGCAAACTCAAACCCTTGGGATAATTTAAAATTTAACGAAGACGGAATTGCTGAATTTTCTAGAAAGTTTTTTGGGACATTATCAAATACTTATAACTTTTTTGCTCTATATGCTAATGTGGATGGGTATTCTGGCACTGAAAACTTAATTCCTTATGCTAGAAGAACTTTTGATGATAGATGGATAATAAGCAAGCTTAATTCATTAGTAAAAGAAGTAGAATTATCTATGAATTCCTATAATCCAACTAAAGCGGCAAGATTAATAAATGATTTTATTAATGAAGATTTAAGCAACTGGTATGTAAGGTTGAATAGAAAAAGATTTTGGGTAGGCGACTTGACGGAAGATAAATTAATGGCATACCAGACTCTTCAAGAATGTTTAAAAATAATTTCTATAATTTCTTCTCCTTTTATTCCATTTTATTCTGAAAAGCTTTTTAATGATTTAGCATTTAGTCCAGATAAATTTGATTCTGTTCATCTCACTGATTTTCCTAAATATAAATCCAGTCTAATATCAAATGAACTTGAAAGAAAGATGTTCTATGCTCAAAAAATATCTTCGCTGATTCACTCTGTCAGAAAGAGGGAGAGAATAAGAGTGAGGCAACCTTTAGCGGCTGTAATAATACCTGTTGATACAAAAGAAAAAGAAAAAGAAATACTGTCAGTTTCAGATATTATTTTATCTGAAGTTAATGTTAAGTGTTTAAAAGTAGTAAGAGATAACTCAAATGAAATTTTTGTAAAAAAAGTAAAGCCAAACTTTAAACTATTAGGCTCTATACATGGTTCAAATATGAATATGGTATCAAAGAAAATATTTGAAATGTCTGGTGAAGGTATAAAAGATTTAGAGGTTAAAGGCTCTTGTAAATTTGTTCTTGAAAATGGTGAAAAAATCGAAATATTATTAGAACAAGTTGAAATATCTTTTGGTGAAATAAAAGGTAAGGCAGTTGCTACTAATGAATTTTTTACGATAGCTCTTGAGACAGGTCTTGATGAAGAATTGCTTAGTGAAGGAGTATCTAGAGAATTTATAAATAAAATTCAAAATGAAAGAAAAAATATTGATTTGAATATAACTGATAAAATTAAAATTGAAATCAAAAAATCATCGTCATTTGTTTTTGATTCATTAGTTAAACACAAAGATTTTATATGTAATGAGACTCAGGCATTGGAATATGTTATTAAAGATGAAATAAATTCATCGAATAAAATTGATTTCGAATTAGATAGAAATATGGAAAGAGAATCAATATATTTTAAGATAGTTAAGGAATAAAAAAATGAGAAAAAATATTATATTTTTAATTTTATCATTAATCTTTTTAGATCAATTAACTAAAGTTCTGGTTTATTATAACA
>CEOK01041133.1_pt1 | contig 14365 bp, 14 predicted proteins | sample 427001 | NCBI WGS metagenome assembly CEOK01 (sample SAMEA2591108, study PRJEB7988) | marine metagenome | isolation source: saline water (ENVO:00002010), including | reverse complement strand
TTCTGGACCAAGATCTTTTACCTTGTTTGCTTCACTTACTAATCTGTAAATGTATGGAAAGACACCTTTGAGCTCTTCATTAAACTGTCTAATAGTAAGTTCATCAATCCAGCTGTTTGAAACATCTTCTGGAACTTCTTCAAGCACGGTATTATCAAAGTTCTTAAATGCTTCTTGGTATTTTGCTTTTGACTGTAACGCATGTGTCGTTTTCTTTACAGCTTCAATTCTTTCATTTACTACATCCATATAGCCAGCAAGTCCTTCAGCCATTACACTTGAGCGATTCATGTAAGTTTTGAATTTTCTTAGCTTGGATAGTTCTTCTGAAAGACCGATTATGTGTTTACCAAAGTCATCATATGGTGTGCCACCTTCGGCAACGTGCATGGACATAGCCCTTGCTCCGTTTAAGTGTTTCATAGGATACTTAAATCTTTCTCCTGATTCACTTTCAATGTAAATTCCAGCAATGTCTCTTGTTCTACCTGCTGGTTGTTCATGATTGATTGGCTGTGAATGCTTTACAATCATTTTAGCTGAACCAATGTCTTGAAAACTGGTTCTGCTTGTTCCGTATAGTTTCGATTCGCTCATTTGTTTCTCCGTGCTTAGATATTCATAATCTCTTTTGTCTAAACTGTTTTTTGTAATATCTCTTGTATCAAAGTTTAACATTCTTTTTTTAGCAAACAGTCTAAGTTCTTTTAAAAAGCCAAACCAGTTACTTTTTAAACTGGCATTGTTTGAATCAAACAGTTTAGTGCTGTACATTACAGCAATACCATCTTCATCTAAACTTATACTTACCTTTTTACCTGGCTGAAAATCAAATTCAAAGAATCTTCCCTGTTTTGGCATATTTGTTATAGTTGCGTCATTATCACCAACAGTAACTGAAGGATATCTTCCTCTGATTTTGTTAAAAAGCTCGTCTGCTATGTATTCAAGGTTTTTCATATTAATATTTATCCTAAACCGCCTGTAACGTATATAGGCATAGGGGGTTCAAAGGGCTCTTCACCCTCAGCTTGACTGAAGGAATTGTATATTCTAGGATCCCAATCCTTTAAAACAGCCATCATGCGTAGTGCTAACAATGTCGCACTTACAAGGTCATCTGTATGCCCTACTTTTGCTTTAAAACTAGTGCCCGTGGCTACATAATTCTTAAGTTCAGTAATCAGAGCCGCACTATTTAAATGTATTTTATCGTTTTCAACCATAGTTTTCAGTCTACTACAAGCTGTGATTTTTGTACCATGAGTTGTGTTAAATCCTTTTCTAAACTTACGCACATGCCCTTTACGCATTGGTTCGCTTATAAAAAGACCTGGTATATTTTCTTCTCCGTAATCGTTAATTACAATAAGTGCCGCTTCTCCTATAGCATTGTTCTCAACACTCCAGTAGATATTTGTTCCAGTATTTTTACAATTATCTTTTAGATGTTGACAGATATCTTTAAGTATTCTAATTTGTGCGGGAATTGGAGTTTCGTTATGCCTCCATTCAGCAACTTGCTTATAGCTTGGGACTTCAAATACCTGTATAGCCGCAAAATCTCCTCCTGTACCCATGCTAGGATCTAGTGCTACCACATAATTTTCAGAAGATTTGATATTTTCATACCAACGTGTTTGGCCCATATTCATTTTAGGAGTAATGGACTCAAGCGTAGAAAGTTTTATGCTGTTAATAAGAGTTTCATCATAAACTAAAAATTCACAACCATATTCCCGTCTAAATCTCTCTTCGCCTATCCTGCCTATTTCTGCTTCTCGCCATTCATCATCTCTATCAGGGTGTTCATCCCATTTAGCGGTAAATCCATGGAAACCATTCATACCTACTTCTTGTTCATTACCATTGGCATCAAATTTATTTTGACTTTCCTTCCAAATTACAGCAAATGTATCTTCATCTGAATTAGGTGTTGATGTAATAATAGCACGACCACCTGTTGCTAGTGTTGGAGATATAGACGTCCAAAATTCATCAGCAATGGTCGGACTTACGAAAGCAAACTCGTCACAATAAAGTAAACTAATAGACATACCTCTACCAGTATTTCCAGTGGTTGTAGCACTTACAATTCTACTACCATTTTCAAACTCCATTGATCCTTTGTTGTAATTAACAACTCCTGCTCTTATAAAGTCTGGACATAATTCATATCCATATCTAATTCTCTGCATAATTTCTTGGGCACCTGTATATTTGTGTGCCGCTATTAGTATGGTTTGATCAGGATGAAACATAGCAAACCACAATAGATATCCAGCGGCAGTAGTAGTTTTACCACTTTGTCTTGGTAACATGTTAATGTTAAATCTGTGTTCATGATAACTGTTTAGAAGTTTTTGTTGATATGTAAATGGTTCAAACAACATCTTACCTGCGACAGGATGTTGAATGTTAAAAAACTTTTTACAAAAGTAAAGATATCCATTCTTTGGATCAGCACATGCTTGTAGATCAGCTATCTGCTCTTCTGTAAACGTTTCTCTTGTGTTGGCTTTTTTTGTTAATACGCCGTCTAAACTTTTAACCATAGTAAACTATTTACTCAAAAAAATAGGCTCCTGAGAGCCTATTTGATTCGCAAAGTTTTGGGGGATTTTAAACTATACCGTCGCCAGTAATTTTATCGCCAAGTACTCCACCTGCTACACTACCTATTAGAGCAGGTGCGCCTATTTTAGTAGCTAAAGCACTACCTCCTAATGATCCCAATATTCCTCCAATTAATCCTGCTTGAAGGTCTTTGTCACCTTCAACATCATCTTTTCCAGGAATTTTAGGGTCATCTTTTTTTGCGGCTGATAAGGGTTTTGGAGTAAGTCCAGCGTTGGACATTAATTTCATTAGTTCGCCAACTTCGTTACAATCATCTGCTGTCATGTTGATGTTCATTGAAGCGGCCTCATTGACTGGTGTGTCAATGGCGTCTAACTTACTTAAAAGTTCACGCATCTTCATTGATTAACCTTTGTATTCTTTGTAAAGTGTAGATAGCTCTTCTTTGATCTTATCTGCTAGGTTCATTGGATTATCACCACCTGCTACCTTTGGATAAGATTTTTTAGATTTATTAAGATCGTTTCCTGTTTTAATAACATCTGTGTATGGAGCATAATCTTCGTCTGGTGCGTTTGCGTAACCTTCAGCTTCGTGGTCAACGCTATCACCTGTTAACTTATCACCAACATAGCCACCCGCTACTGCTGGAGCATACTGTCCTGCTTTAGATAAAATATCTGTTCCCATTTTACCTAATCCTAGTTTTCCTGCGGCTTTCGTTCCAAGGTCAGCTAATTTTGTAGCTATACCTGAAGAAGTACCTGCCATGTTTCCTAAAGCGGCTCCGCCTAAAGTTCCAAGTACTCCTGCCTTGAGATCTTGATCACCTGGCACATCGTCTTTGCCTGGAATCTTTGGATCATCATATTTTGCGTCAACAGCAGATCTAAATTTTTCAATGTCTTTCCTCATAGGCAATGGCATGTCTCCGCCTACTGGCTTAGGATCCATTCCTGCGTTTCTCATCATTGACATTAATTGTCCAACTTGTCCAGCATCATCAGCAGTCATCGAAATGTTCATTGATGCCGCTTCATTGATTGGCTGTTTTTTTGTTTTTTCTTCAGTCTCGATGTTTGTCATCTGCTGAATCATATCTTTCATATTCATATTACTTGCTCCCTATCGGTGATTTAGTTCCAATAGTATCGCTTATGTCTTTGCTTTCCGGTGCTGGTTTAACATCAGCTATTGGACTGTTTTCTGTTTCTTTTCTAGCTGTTTCTAATTCTTTCAAAAGACTCATAACTCTTTCACCACCAACAGTTTCCTGTGCGTTTGGTACAGCTTGTCCCATATCCTCTGTGTCAAGTTTTGTTTGATATGGATTTTCTTCCTTTTGTGCTTGGTACTCTAAAGCAGGATCGTTCTCAGTTCGCACAATTATACTTGCTCTCTCAATGTCTGTGCACTGTGGAATGTATTCTGACAATACCTGGGGTGTTGTCGGATATGTTAATGTTGCTTCAAAGTATGTGACTTCGCTGTTTGAAAGTTGTGGAAAGTCCAGTGGTTTTTCCTGTATAGGAGTTTTCTTACCTGGGCTCATTGACACAACGTTAAAACGTTGTAATGCTGTTTCCATAGAATCAGCAAAGCCTTCTGGTAGCTCTCCTGCTACACCAATTGAAAATTTGTACTCTTTTTTTGCTTCTGTTAGGTATTTTTCAAACATATTCCCGTCCTTATAAATTATTTATCCATATTCTTTAGTTTTTCCAGCAAACTATTGCGGTCTGTAACTATATAGCCTTCTCCTTGTACTATAGAGTCACCATCAGGCTTACCGTCTTTATCTAGCTTTTCTTTGCGTAATTGTAATTCAACCATTTTAAGTTTCTTATCTAATTTTGCTACTTTGGAATCTAAATTGGTTTTAAGCATTTGACCAGCTACTTCAAATACTCTACCCGAATATCTTGATTCAACATTCATTCCTAAATCCATTAAATCTTCATAGGCTTCCATGGATTTTTCTGCTACTTCATTAAGCTCTTTATCAGCCATCTCTCCCAAGCCTTTTACTTGTGGTAAAGCGGCGGAAATCTTATCCATTTCTGCTATGTCACGCAATGTATCATTCTGTTGCTGAATAACTTCGTGTTTTTCTTTATCTTTTTCCTGCTTGATTATCTCTTTAGAATCTGGTAAATCTAGCAGTTCTTCTAATTTTTTACTCATAGCTCGAATCCATTATATGCTACTATTATTTATCACTTGCGTTTGCCCTGGTGAAACAATTCCATTTCTGTTATTACACGGAATCTTATGCCTTTCGACTTACAGTATTTACTTGCGGCTTCCCATTTAGCCATATTAAGCACATATGATGCTTGATTTTGTTTGTTTTTTCCTATGTTTTCACGCATTGCTTGGGAGCTTGGTTTTATTTCTACAAGCTCAACTCTTGCTTTACCTTTTTTGTCTTTATATTGTATAAAAAAGTCAGGCACATACACAGTTGGCTTTCCTGTAAGGGGGCTTCGAAAAGGTATTTTTATTGCTTCACTTGCCCATGATGCTATTGCTGGGTTTTCGTCGCAGAATTTCATAAAATGAAATTCCCAACTTGATCTATAAGTTGGATTTTTATTTCCTACATACTTGTCTGGATTTTTTAGTGAGTACTTACCTTGAGCCCAACGCTTCATCGGTTACCCCATGATGTTTCTTGATTCTGTCGGCTTGCGTGTGTCAGCTAATCTATATCCTAAAGTGCTGATTTTTTGTCTATTAAAATTTAAAATTTGTGTAACCGTATAACTTAATTGTAATTTGTCTAAACCTTTAAGTGTATCTAACAATTCAAAAACTTTTATATTATCTATCTTGGCCTGTTGTAATAAAATAGTTCCAGTGCTAATGGCCGCAGATTTATCAAAACCTTTATTTTCTAAAAATCCTATGACAGCATCTACATCATTACTTGGAAATGCTAATTCTTTTCCAAAATAAGTATTGAAATATCTTTTTACTACTGATGCTGAATCTGTATCTGGTTTTCTTGGTAAATTTATTTCAGACATTACAACTCCTATGGTCCTATATAACTAGGATCATCGTATCCCGGACCGTTTGTGCTACTAGCATCTGGTTTGATCTTTGATGTTGATGCGCCGCTTGATGACATATTGTTAAATGCTTTTGCTCCTGCTACAGCTAGACCAGCAAGTGCTATTGTACTTGCTCCTCCACCACTGCCGCCTTTTGGAAATGCTAGTCCAGAAACTCCACTTACATCTATGCCTGCTGTTTGCCCTATGGCGTCTAAACCCTCGCCGATAAGTTCTCCACCTATTCCGGATTTTGTAAGTCCACCTAAGTTTTGTATAGAGTTTGCCGCTCTTAAAACTGTACCAAAGCCAACAGTTCCACCTTGAATGTCTGCTAACACAGAACCTGCTCCTGCTAAAACTCCACCAGCACCTAACAAACTACTTGCTCCGCCGCCTGCTAATGAAATAGGACTTGGTGTTTTATCATAATGTTCTTCAGCAAAACCTTTTGGTCCTGCTTTACCAATTGGTCCTCTGCTGTAGTGAACTGTTTCGTATTCTAAAACCATTTGATTAGATACAGGTTCACCTGCTGAATTGTCCATAGAATCATGTGACCAAGAAGCAATTATAGGGTTGACTAACGTCATCGCTGTATAACGCTTTCTTGATAGTTGGTATATTGTTATGTTGTTAAAAAAAGGAGCAAAACTGTCATTGTCTAAACCGTATCTATAAACAGTTCTTCCATAAGCCGCTCCTCTGTTGTAAGCACTATGGTTGTGATATTCTTTTATTGTTGGATCAGGAGCACCTGCTGGCATAACTTTAGCATATTGTCCATCTCTAAAATAATACCTGTAGTATGCCTCCCACATCGCTGTTGTAACTCCAAAAGAATCATCGTGAAACGTAACTGTTATAGGTTGGTAATCAATACGTTTTTGAACCACACGTTTTCTATTGTACTGATGTTTCACATCTGTTTGTACATTGTATCTTGGAAGATCAACTGATTTGACAAGCATATTAAGTTCATTGATATGTTTTGCTCCTAACTGAGGAATAATAGCTGACGCTTCTCTATTGATATCTATACTTACGTGATAAAGAAATTTGACTTTAGGAGATAGCCTATGGCTATCATCTACATACAGTCTCGCACCATGCTGATAATCAGCAAGAGTACCTTTTGGGTTCAAAGCCCCTGAAACTACGTTATCTAAAAATCCATTTAAAAAGTTTGCCATACTAATATTTATCCTTAGTAATTAAGTACGTATATAATAAGATTAGCAACCTACTCCATGAACTTCAAAATCTAACGGATTATCCTTAGCCATAGACTTTATTTCAAGTACATTAAAGTTAGGATCTTCTACAAAAAACGTTTCCTGTTGGTAATCTGTACCTTCAAATCTTATGTAAGGTGTGTCTAAAAAACCACCGTTAGCTTCTACACTTTCTTTTACAACTTGAAAGTCATCATATGGTAAATGAATACCAAAATGTGGAACACACACTTCTCCCATGTCTACACTATGTCGTTCTCTTTCAGGTCCTTTACCTTGTCTTGGTGTTGTTTCATGTAATGTTAATTCATTACCCCAAAAATCTATGTCTTGCCACTTTCCTTCTTCTGCCATGTCTAACGTACAACCTAACACCTTTTGATACCAGGGAACGGTTGTTGAAAGGTCGCCACCCTCGACGGCCAAATGAAATCTATTACTCAATGGAATCTCCTTTAGAATTTTCTTTGCTTGTACAGGTATTTAGTTTTAGGTCATAAAAAAAGGGCCCCGGAAGGCCCTTTTAATTTTAAATTTATTTTGTTAACTATTAACCGTTACCACCGCCTGTAATAGCTGTGTTAACTGTTCTACCAATTGCTGTACCTATACCTGTACCTTGTGGTGTTTGTATAGCATTGTCGTATCTTACTGTTAATGTTACAGTAACTGGTGCTGATTCAGCATAGTTTAATGTATTGTAGTTAGCACTCTCAACATAACATCCGTATAACTCAAATGTTTCAAGTACTGTTGGAGCATTAGCACCGTTACCACCATCGAGTATTTCCATTCTAGTAACGAATTTATAATCGCTTCCTGACGCCGCACTTGACATTTCAAAGAAGTCTAACTGTTTCTGTAATTGTTCACCAACAAATTTTTGTACGTTGTTGCTTACATCTTCACGCAAAGTAATTGTAATAGGTTCCCAAGTATGTTTACCTGCTAGGTATACTCTTGAGTTGTAAATATCAACAGTCATTTGATCGAAACTAACGTTTGGTCTAGTTATGTCCATTACCTGTTTTGTAAGTTCAGTTGTTGGACTAGATACACCAAAATTTTCTAGCGATACCCTAAAGCGGTATGCTAATTTTGGCATCAATAACCCTTGGTTAGATGCACTTGCGTTACTATCTAAGGGTACTGTTAACTTTGAAAGTGTTGAAATTGCCATTCTATATGCTCCTATTACTTTTATTTATCCGTTTATAGTCCTGCTATTTCTCCAGTATTTTTAAGTCTTAATGGAATGTATATAAACTCCACAGCTTTTACTGGTTCTATCGCAATATCTACATAAAGTTCATTTCTATCAATTCTAGATGGTGTGTTATTTGATTCATCACACACAACTAAGAAGTCATATAATGCTCTTTGTGAAACAAGCTCTAACATTAAACTATCTACTTGTGCCTTGATTTCATCACGTGTAATCTTATCATTTGGTTCAAAGATATAAGGTTTAGCCAGTTTCTTAAGTTGTGATCTTAAGTAAATTACTAAACGTGCTACGTTGATTCTATCTAAAGCACTTGCGTTTCTTGCTCTAGTTTTTTGACCGAAGTTTACTAATCCAGCTCCTGTTAGGAATGTAATTGGATTAATGTTTAAGGAATACAATGTATCTCTTTGTCCTTCGTTCAATGCTATTGATTTAAATTCACCTTCAGAGTCAACAAATCCTGCCGCACTAGCATTTGTTATGCCACCACGTCTTGTACCTGCTGGAGCAAACCATGGAAACGATACTTGATCACTTAATGCGAAAGTTCTCATTATAGCATGACTTGGTGGAACAACAACATTATTTCCGGCATTGTCACTTGTGAATAAGCTAGGATAAAATACTCCTAAATATTCATCTCTTGAAACAAGTCCATCGTCGTTATCTTCAACAGCAAGAGCAGTATTATTACCCCAGTTGTTTAAAGTTGTTCCATCTGATTTTAATCTAAACGGTGAGTCACCAATAATAAACGCTGTTAAGCCTCTATCATTGTTTAGTGAAATCATTTCACCAATTAGTTCAGGATAACCTGGAGTAGCCATTACGTTGAATAGTCTTGATTCATCGTCTCTAATCTCTTGGTTACTGTTAACTAGTGATTGTAATGCTTGTATTACAACTTTACGCTGTGCCTTACGACCAAAGCTACCTTTACCGTTTGGTTGGTTAGCTGACTCAGTCACCCATCTATGTGGATAATAAGTAGACATGCTTTCGTCATTTTTTCTAATATTTTTAGCTGTAAGATCAACATAATTTCTAACAAATTTCTTAACGTTAAATCCAGAACGTCTTAAGTTCCATAGCAACATACCTTTTGGATATAATGCTGGATCTGGAGCATCAAAGTCTAAAAAGTCACTTACTAATAGTTCTTTAATAGTACCTTTTGGTGCTTCCCCGTTTGTTCCGTTAGTTCCACCACTGATACCAAATCTAGCATCAGCAAATAAGATACCATCTTCTGTAGTTTGGTCACCTTCATCTACTGTTAACCATTTTTGAAGATCAGCATTGTATTTGTAAACTTCTGGATAGCTTTCTAAATCAGCTGTCGAAATCCATAAGTCTCCTGTAACTAGTGGTGTAGTGTCTGATTGCTGTGTTGGCTCTGTAGCACTTACAATTGGTCCTTCTGGATCAGTTGAAGCATAAACATTTTGATAACCTTTCCATGTTGTTCCATCGTGTACCAACATGTCAACTTCGTCAACAATTGAACTATACCACAATCTACCATCAGTTGTTAATGATGTTGGAGCATTTGGTCCAGCATTGTAAGTTAAGATTTTCCAATTTGAAGCATGGAAATCAAAAGCACTATCACCAGTTGGTGCTGTGTAAAGATTAGCTGTGCCTAACTTTGTGCTGTAGTTGTAAGCACTAAAGCCAGCGTTAGCAAAAGCACTATCTGTATCTTTAATACGCATTTCTCCACCATCGTTGTGTGAAATAACAAGTCTGTTACTTGCGTCTACACTTGCCTGTATGTTGGTAAATCCGTGTGCGTTAATTGCGTTAGCAAATAAGTCAGCATCTGATATAGCACCTGTTGCTGTAAATGCCAAAGCTACACCTGCGTCTAAAGCCGCTTGTCCTACTTTACTTTCTCCTAGTGTAAAGTTGTAAGTTCCTGCCGCAAATGTACTTGCTGTAATAGCACTTGAAGTAATTGTAGTGGATCCTGAAACATTTCTAGCAAAAATTGTAAAATCAAATTCTTCATTTTCTGCTAGTGTTGTATGTGCTTGAATGTATGTAGCACCTACCGCAAGATTTATACCACCACCTGCTTTATCTAAATTGAATAAAGCCGCTTCATGTGTTTTGTAAACTGGAGCAGATTGATCTACCCAAAGTTTAGTTGTAGTGTTGTATACTTTAACTTTGTAATTAGCACCCAAGTTAGCATCTGTAGTTTTAAACCAAACAGAACCTGAAGGTCTTGTTTTTGTGTCTGCTGTCTTGAACGCTGGAACAGCCGTATGTGGAGCAATCTCTAACGCAGGAGCAAAGTAAGTTCCTGCTGTGATACCTAAGTCAGCTAACAATGTACCAGTTTGTCCAGCCGCAATGGAAATGGCGCCATCGTCGTCTGTTGAACCGTCAGTTGTTGAACTTCCGTCACTATAGATATAAAGTTTGCCGTCTACACTTTTCGCAGATACACCTGTGATTGCCGCATTAGTAATAGCAGTTACCATGTTAGCAACAGATGTTCCTGAAAGTGATACAGTACTTCCGTTAATAATAATTGTTTGTCCGTTAGTTAAAGTTGGATTAGCAGTTGATCCTTGTATTGTTGGCCAACTCTTAACCCAATCAGATGAACCAACTTTTACCCAAGCACCATCAGTATTTTTGTAGTATACTTTATTAGTTGTAGTGGTTGTAACAACAGCATAGTCGCCTACCTGTCCTACTGAACCTTTTGGTATTCCTGTATTTGCTTCACCTACTAAATTTGTTTTTGATGTAATTACTGTTGGAACTTTATTAGTAAATGACTGTCCACCTGTTACAGTTACAGCATTTCCGTTCCATTCAAAAATTCCATATTTTGTTAAGGCAGTATCAAACCAAAATGTTCCGTTTGATGGAGCCGCCGCCGGAGCAGTAGCACTTGGCTGAATCTCATTTAGGTCTATATCTGCTCTCGTAACAAAAGCTCTGTTTGCTACACCTAAGAAAGAATAAGCCGCTTGTAAACCATATTCGTTTAATTCGCCGCCGTTTATAGGGTTGTTATTGTTATCTGTTTCAAAGACTGGATCTCCGAACTTATCAGATAAGTCTCTTTGTGATGTAATTAGTTGTGGTATTCCAGCGTTAGCTTTTGTAGTTCCACTGGCTGTACCTGTCCCTGCCGCGTTTGTTTTATCCTGTCTAGATACCACAAACACCATAGGAGTCATTCCCGGTTCAGCTGGGGTGTAAAAACTTTCGTCTATAACACTAACATTTACACCTGGTGATATTAATGATGCCATTTTGTTCTCCTGTATATCAACTGTTGTATGTATTTAGTCATCTTAATAAAAATATACCGAGAAATAACTTAATAAAAGGGGGCAAAAAGGGATGGTAAATACAGTATGCGTCCTTTATGTCTATATTGTAATCAAAGACCAGCCGCGGTTAACTACAAGAAAGCTGGTAAAACATATTATAGAAAACAATGTGAATCATGTCTTCATAACGGCAAAGGACATGGTATACCTACTTGGTATAAAGCAGGATATAGAATGAAAAGCGAATGTGATAAGTGTGGCTTTAAAGGACATCCTCAACAATTTAACGTTTACCATATTGATGGCAATTTAACTAACACTCATTACAGTAATTTAAAAACTATTTGTGCTAATTGCCAGAGGCTTTTGCAGAAGAAAGGCGTAAAGTGGAAGCAAGGCGACCTCGTACCTGATTTTTAAGATCATCAATAGTTCCTTCATTATAAATGTTATGTTCAAAGGCTACTTTTGCCCAACGCCATTCACTTGGATGTACGTCTGTCGGCTCTATGTCTAAATCAACATATTGTCTAAACCAAAGTGGATCAGGACCACGTTTAACACACCATACTTTTCCACCCATAGCTTGTATAATTTCAGCTTCGTTATTAAATCTTACATCAGGAATCACAAAATTTTTATCTGGATTTTCCAATATTTTCTTTCTTACAAAGCTCACCCATACACCGTCAAAAAACCCATTACGCATACAATCAGTTCCAAACTCTTGTAACACTAATCTTGGAGTGATTCTGCGACCTGTTTCTTTAGTCCAAAAATCGTCCTCTTGTTCTCGCCAAGATCTGCTTTCTGGTGTTTCACCTTCTAGCATTTGCCTATCCCAGTCAAACATTGTAGACACAGCATCTTTCAGCTTGTCTGCAAAACTTATTTTTACAAATTTGTGATCATCTACAAGGATATCAGCGACAGTACCTTTACCACTTCCAATGAGTCCACATAAACCAATTATCATAGTGAGTCCTTACGTAATAGTAGTTATTGTAACGTAAAAGTTTTAGATTGTCAAGTGGAATTTAACCAATTGTAAAGCTATATCCTGCGCCGCCGCTTACTTGTGTGGCTACTTCTGCTTCTAGCTTTTCAATTTCTGATTGTGCTTCTGTCTTTAAGGCATCTCCGTTCATGGAAGATCCACCCTGTGGACCAGCAATAGTGGCAAACTTACTACGTGCTTCACCTAGCATATACTTACACTTTGCGAGTGTATAATCTTTAATCCACTGTTGGGCAAGATAATCTTCAAGCAACTCAAAGTCTGGTCTGTAATTATAAGCGTACAGAAGTATTTCTTCATCTGCTCTTGGACGTTGTAAAATAGATAATTTCTTGGTAACAGTATTCCATTTGAATTCTATAAATGATCCAAACATTCTTCCAACCAATTCTTGAAATCCAGCAAACGCATTATAGGTTGCTAATCCGCCCATGTTAGAACTTGCTAACAAGTAGGTATTGGTGTATGCTAAATTGAATGGTTCAAACAGAGTACCTCCGTCGCCTCCGCCTGATCTAGAACCTATGCTTCTTCTAAAAACCTGTCTTACTTCAATTACTTCCTGCGGTAATGTATAATCATTTTGATCTATAACAAGTGGTAAAAACATGTAAGATTCTTCAACTGAATTATCTGATCTTTGCCTAAATTTAGATAGAGCCGCTGTAAGGGCAGTTTCGTAATGATCTGGATCTAATTCAACATCTATCATGCCTCCGCCTAAATTAAGCTCAACATACTTGAATACTTCCTGTTTTTTAGTTTTTAAATTAGTTGCCATATTCGTTCCTTGCTACAGTATTTATGCTCTGATAAATAGTTATGTTATGCCAAGACTCAGTTTATATAAACCCGAAAAGGGAAAAGATTATCAGTTTTTAGACAAGAACATTGAAGAGATGTTCACTATTGGTGGTACAGACGTATTTGTACACAAGTATCTAGGCCCTAAAAATCCTGCTACAGGAGAAGCTACAGCAGGTACTCCAACATATGACGCTATTAAAGAAACCAACATTCAGGACATGATTTTCCTAGAAAATAGAGATAGAAAATATGATCCAAATGTATATACAATTAGAGGCATCTATAATGTTGCTGATATAGATTTTGATCTTTCACAGTTTGGTTTATTTTTATCACAAGATATTGTCTTTATGACTGTACCTATTAATTATACAGTAAACGCATTAGGAAGAAAGATAATGTCAGGTGATGTCATAGAATTACCTCATTTAAAAGATCCACATGCTCTAAATGACTTTGATTTAGCACTTAAAAGATTCTATGTAGTTGAAGATGTTAACAGAGCAAGTGAAGGATTTACACAAACTTGGTATCCACATTTATATAGATTAAAATTAAAACAAATAGTTGATTCCCAAGAATACAAAGATATACTTGATGCTAAAGCTGAAGAAGGCAGTGACAAAACACTCAGAGATTTACTGTCAACTTATAATAAAGAAAAAGAAATAAATGACGCTGTTGTTAAACAAGCAGAAGCAGACTCAGGTAAGTCTGGTTATGAAACAAGCCATTTATATACCCTTCAAGTTGATGAAAAAGGTGTAACAGAACTTGTAACAACAGATACAAGCACACTAGATGCCAGTACACAGAATGAATTAGCTGATAGAATACACCAAACACCAGAAAGAGAAGGATACGAAGGTTATTTAATAGGAGACGGAATAGCACCAAACGGAGAAGCATTTGGTAGCGGAATAGGATTTCCTACCGGAAGCGTAACCGGAGATTACTTTTTAAGAACAGATTTATTTCCTAACAGATTATTTAGATATGATGGGCAAAGGTGGGTAAAAATGGAAGATAATATTAGAGTTAACCTAAGCAATACTGATACTAAACAAACACAGAGAACTTCGTTTGTTAATAATACAGCTACTTCAAGCATAGGCGGCGAAACTGTAAAAGAAAGACAGAGCCTA
>CEOK01080970.1_pt1 | contig 14369 bp, 12 predicted proteins | sample 427001 | NCBI WGS metagenome assembly CEOK01 (sample SAMEA2591108, study PRJEB7988) | marine metagenome | isolation source: saline water (ENVO:00002010), including | reverse complement strand
ATTTTTTCTTTTTTCAATTGTTGAAAGATAAATTATTAAAGATACTGCAAAAGCCTCATATATTGGGGTCATGCTGAATCTCTCAAATGCATAATATCCTATTCCTGAACCAAGTAAAAGTGCAAAAATTGATAGAGAGTCTATTTTTTCCACCTTCATTTCTACAAGTGTTTTTCTAATAAAAAATAAAGTTAAAAAGAAAAATACGATTGAAGACATGGAATAAAAGAAATAAGTTATATTATTTTCTTCTTTTAATGAAGTATCAAATATAGAGTTAAGAATATTTCCTAATGCAACAAAAGGTGATGCTAATAAGCCTGAGCCGAAAGGATGTGTTGGAACGGGATTATTTGATTCGTTCAAAATCGAAAAATTACTGTCTTTACTTACTTGATTTGAATAATCTAAATCAAAATCAATACCGAGTGTATATGCATGAAAGTAATAACTCGCATCATCATGAGATGACCATGGATGAGGTTCTGAAGTCCTGTAATCTATCTTTGTAATAGTTAAAAATAAAAAAAATAGGCCAAAGAAAATTGTAAGTTTTTTAATTGATTTATTTTTCATTTATAAAATTTCTAAAATTAATGATAACTAATTTTTATCTAATTTTTTTAAAATAAGATTACAATTATACTTTATTCATGAAAATTTTTATTACAGGAATAGCAGGCTTTTTAGGTGGGCATGTAGCAGAAAACTTACTTGCAGCAGGACATGAAGTTAGTGGTTGTGATAATTTGATTGGCGGATATCTTGATAATGTGCCGGAAGATGCAGATTTTTATCAAGTTGATGCAATTTATCTCAATCAGATGAAAAAACTTACAAAGGGTTCTGATATTGTAATTCACACAGCCTGTACTGCTTATGAAGGATTAAGCGTTTTCTCGCCTTATCTTGTCGGACAAAATACATATCAAATTTCTATGTCTGTTTTTACTGCTGTTGCTGATAATAAAATACCAAAATTGATTAATTGTTCAAGTATGGCAAGATATGGTGAACAGGAAACTGTTCCATTTACAGAAGATATGGTTCCTAAACCTCAAGATCCATACGGTATTGCAAAACTTGCCTCTGAGGAAAGCTTAAAAGTAATGAGCGAAGTTCATGATTTTGAATTTGTCAATCTTGTTCCTCACAACATAATTGGTCCAAAACAGAAATATGATGATCCATATAGAAATGTAGTTTCAATAATGATTAATAGAGTACTAAATGATCAGCCACCAATAATATATGGTGACGGCTCTCAACAAAGATGTTTTTCAGATATAGATGATGTAGTAAATCCAATTACTAATTCTTTGACGAATCCAAATGCTGTATCTGAAACAATAAATATAGGTCCTGACGAGGATGTAATATCAATTCTTGAATTATCTGAAAGGGTTTTAAAAATATTGAATTCCGATTTGGAACCTATTTTTGTTGACCCAAGACCTCAAGAGGTATCGTTTGCTCATTGCTCAGCTGAGAAATCAAGGAACTTGCTTGATTATAAAACAACGGTTCCTTTAGACCAGTCAATTGAAAAAATTGCTAATTGGATTATTAAAATGGGTCCAAAAAAGTTTAGATATCACCTGGATATAGAAATAATAAATGAAAATACACCAAAAACATGGAAAGATAAATTAATCTAACTTATCTTTTTTTAGCTTTTACAAAGTAACCAAAGTTTAAAAGCTCGTGACTTCCTTTATCCTTTTTACTTAGACTGCCTAATAGAACCAAAACTAAATAAATACCAATTTTATAAAATATATTTAAATTTTTCGAAGAATATTCCAAAGCCACATTTTTAATCCTTCTTACTTCTTGCGCTAGGTATTCAAAATAGTTTCCATTGGGAATAATTTCTTCAATTTCAAATCCTAAATTTTCCAGGTGATGTTGATAATAATATCTACTAAAACCACTTGAATAATGATAGGGAGCATAATGAGTAAGACTATTAAAGGGTGCAGTTAATATCAAATTTCCACCTGTTTTCAAAATTCGATGAATTTCTTTTATTGCCTCTAGTGGGTTTGGAACATGTTCAATTACTTCTATGCACATAATATTATCAAAATTATTATCTGAAACTGGAATATTTACAATGTCAGAAACAATATCAAGTTTGTCATAATTCCTTTCTTTTGTTTGAATTCCTGTTCCATCCCCTGAGCCATCATATTCTGCAATATCTTGTGAGGTGTAATTTAAATGCTCACAAAATTTTTTATACTTTCCTTCTCCCGCTCCTGCATCAAGTATTGATGAGCCTTCTTGAAGTTTAGTTAATTGATTTTCAATCCATTCATCTCGGTTTAAACCATTGTTTGTTCCAACTTTGCCAGTTATAATTTCATTTATTTTACGTTTTAACATTTTAGATATAATTTTTGAATTTCAATCTTATAATTATATGATTAAATAAGAATAAAATTGGAATCTTTAAAAAATTGATAACTTTAAGTTCATTTGCAAGCAAATACTCAAAAGTGTTGATAACTTTATTAATACTTTTTTCTTTAATGCCAATTTTTTTAAATTTTTTACTAATTCCTAATCAGAATGTAGCAATAGAAACTGCAAATCATGTATGTTTTACAAAAGATCATATAATTGATCGTTTTAATCTTTCTACTGAGCTTCCTGTCATAGAAGTTTCCAGAGATATTTATGTTATTCCAGAATTTAGTAATTTAAAATGTATAGGAAAAGTTGTTGATTATGTAGCTAATGAAGAAAGTGTTCTTTTATATGTAGGAACAAATCCAAAAGTAACCAATTTAGTTTTTATTTTTTCATTATTTATTTTTATATTTTATTCTATTTTTTTTAGATCAATTAATTTTCAAATAATTAATGGTTTTTCTTTCATTGTATTTTTATTCTCATTTACTTACTTTTATTTTCCCTCTTTTTACTTTGTAAATTATTTTGCAGTTGGCTTTTTTGTAACTTCAATGGCAATCTACTCAAATCTGAGAAAAAATAGTTTTGATTTAATCGAAATAACCATTTTTATTATTTTGCCAGTATTTATATTGTTTCAGTTTAAAGAAAAATGGTTTAATTGGATTACGATATTGTCACTTCTTTTGTTACTTATTTTCTTTTTTATTCAAATTAAAATTAATAAAAATTATCGTTTTAAATTTTTATCCCTACTTATTTTTCAGAGCTTCATCCTTAATTTGGGAAGTTTTCTTCAACCTCTAAGAGATGCAGAGCATTGGCGACAAAATCAAAATGCATTTTCAGCAAAAATTATTGGTGAGGAAGGAATTAATTTTCTTAATCCACTTCCTGTATTTGGATTGAATTCAAATTTACCAATGGAATTTCCACTATTACAAAATTTAAGTGGGTTACTTCAGATCATTGGTATTAATGAAAGCTTTACCTTAAGACCTGTTGCTTGGATTATTTATGTTCTATTCATTTATTTTAATTACAAATTCTTAGTCAATATATCAAATGAAAAAGTTGCAGAAGTAGTATCCATTTTTTTTGTATATACACCAATAATGTATAAATTTTCAAATTCTTACATGATTGAATTTTTACCCCATCTTTTTGGAGTTATATCACTCAATCTAATTTTTAATGATAAAAAATTAGCTCCCTTATTTTTGAGTTTATCTCTTCTCGCAAAAATTACAACTGGTGTAATCTACTTATTTTTGTTTGCATGTATTCAAATTCTTAGAAACAAAGAAAAAATAATAAGAGCAGCTTACATATTGAGTATTGCAATTATTCCAAATATCATTTGGAATATTTATGCAGATTTTATAAAATCACAAAACTCTTTAACTTCCTGGCTAACAAGTGAAAATTTGTCTTCATGGAATTTTGGAACAATTGAACAATATAAAAGTATTGCAATTTACAGAAAAATTTTAGCTTTCTTATTAAACAATGTGTGGGGTGAATATTTTACGTTTATTGGGGTAGCTTTGCTAATTTATATAATTGTAAAAAGACCAGAGGTTTTGATTATATTATTAACTCCTTTTGTTTTTATTAATCTTTATAATGCTCATGAATATTATTTTTTGAGTGTTATACCAATCATTTTATTTTATATAATTTCGTCACTCAAACAAATAATACCAAGCGATAAGATTTTCATAATTGCCTGTTTGTGCATATTAATAAATATAAATTTTGGTATTAATAAAAATTTTAAAGATAATTACAGGACTGCTTTCAAAGTAAATGAAGAAATAGAACAAGCCGAAAGCCTCTCAATTAAATTAAAATCCTACAACTATCAGAACACTTATTTGTCTTCTGATATTAATGACTGGAATCCTATCATTTTTTATGAATCTCAAAAAAAAGGTTTTATGTATTTAAAAAGATTTGAAACGCTTGGTGAAAGTAGTTGGGATCCAAAAAATATAGAAAAAGAAAATATAGAACTTTACGTTTTTCAAGAAGGTAATTTAAATTTTGATCATTTAAATATTTACTTAGCCCATCAATTTAAATATTACGAAAAAATAAAAATTGATCTTTTTCTTTATCAACCAGAAGCAGGATGGTATGAGGATAGTAAAATATTTTATTTTATATTGAGCCCATATAAAAATGGTGATTTAGGGGACATATTGATTTCAAATACTCAAGATATGAATGAGATAAATCAAAATTTAATTGATTGTTTATATACAAATGAGCACCTATCTTTTAAGACAAAATATGACATAGATTTGATACTTTCAAATATATATAACTATCAATATGAAATTCTCAATAAAAGTTATAATTGTCTAAATGAAAGTGCCTAATAATGATGTAAGTGTAGTGGGTGGTGCAGGTCACATAGGTTTGCCATTAAGTTGTTATATTGCTTCAAAAGGACATAAAGTTACAATTGTCGATATTAATGAAGATATATTAGACAATTTACGAAATGATAATCTTCCATTTGATGAAGTAAATCTTGAGAAATATTGGAAACTTGCAAAAAATAATAATATTAAATTATCAAGTAAAACTAAATCAATAAATAATTCTGACTTTATTGTCATAACACTAGGAAGCTCATCAGAAATAGAAGATATCAAGATTTTTGACAGTTTAATAAACGATGTACTCCAAAATGCACGTCCTGAATCAAAAATAATTCTAAGATCAACTATCAATATTGAAACTATTGAAACTATTGAAACTAATGAATTATTTATAGAAAAAGATTTAAAACTTGCATATTGTCCTGAAAGAATAGCTGAGGGAATGAGTCTGGAGGAATTACCAACAATGCCTCAAATAATTGGGGTAAAAAATGATGAAGACTTTCAAATATTCCATAATTTCTTCGATTCAATTAATATTTCAAGTAAAAAAACTACATTTAAAAATGCTGTTTTTTTAAAGCTTTTTACAAACACATATAGATATGCAGAGTTTTCATTAGTAAATGAATTTTATAATATAGCAAAAGAACAGTTAATTGATTTTGATGATATAGTAAGTCTCGCTAAAGACAACTATCCTAGATTAAAAAATCTACCATCAAAAGGGTTTGTTGGAGGTCCTTGTTTAATTAAAGATACTAAAACATTCATTAAAGAATATGATGAAAGCAACCCACTTCTCACTTCAATACAAAATGTAAATGATAAATTTTTTGAAAATATTTTCAATGAATGTCTTGATACGTTTGAAAACAAAACTTTAATTCAACTTGGACTATCTTTCAAACCTAACTCTGATGACTTAAGATCTTCATTGTCTTTAAGATTTTATTTTTATCTAATAGAAAATGATTTTAAAGTTTATCCTGTTGATAAATTTGTTAAAACTAATGATATTAAATTTTATGAATTTGAAGAAGTTGAAGATTTAACAAACAATATATTAATTGCTACTTATCACGATTACTTTAAAAAACTAAACTTATCAAATAAGAAAGTAGTTACTGTTGGAAATAAATAAATCTTTAGTAATACCATTAAAGGAAGAAGGTATAGAAGTATTAGAAATACTTGCTAATTTTTTGGGGCATTTAAAAAATGATACAGAATTATTAGTTGTTATTGACTCAATTGAGGACAAGACTCACGAAATTATAAAAAATAGTGACCTTGATATAAAAATAGTTATAAATAATTTAGGTCCTGGTGTAAGTAATGCCATAAACTCTGCAATAAGCGAATGTAAAGGTAGGCACATTTGTATCGCAATGGGAGATGGAAGCGATGACCCAAGACAGGTTGAAGATTTACTTATTTTAATTCAGAGAGGACTTTCTGTTGCTGTTGCTTCACGTTACTCAAGAGGTGGACAGTTCGTTGGTCGTAAAAATTTAAAATACATATTGAGTAAATATTCAGGTTTTTTCCTAAATTTATTTTTTAGGGTTGGAACGAAAGATCCAACTAATATGTTTAAAGCTTATGATAAAAACTTTCTTCATGAAGTAAAAATTGAAAGTGATGTTGGTTTTACTTTAGGTCTTGAAATGATAGTAAAAGCAAAGCTTTATAAAAAAATGGTTGGAGAAATACCAACGATTTGGATTGATAGAGCTTTCGGTACATCCAAATTTAATTTTCAATCATTTCTGCCTAAATATTTATACTGGATAGGTAGATTAATAGTTAGGAAAAAATAATGAAAGTACTTGTAACAGGATCTGAAGGTTTTATAGGTGGATATATAGTCAAGGAACTTATAGATAAAGGTTATGAAGTTATTGGGATTGATAACTTATCAAAATATGGAAGAGTCATAAGAGAACATTCAGATAATGAAAGATATCATTTTTTTGAACACGATATAAAAGATAAAGATTTTTTATTAGAAAAAATGTCTGAATGTGAATATTTAATCGCTGGGGCAGCAATGATCGGAGGTATTTCATATTTTCATGACTATGCATATGATTTAATCTCTGAAAATGAAAAAATAATTTCTACCTCAACAGATGTTGCAATTGAATGTCAAAATAATCACAAGTTAAAACGTACTATCTTCTTAAGCTCATCAATGGTTTTTGAATCGAGTGATATTTTCCCGACTAAGGAAAGCGATATAATGAAAATTCCTCCACCAATAAGCTCATATGGTTTTCAAAAATTATCAGTTGAATATTTTGCAAAAGCGGCAAATCTTCAATATGGCCTTGAATACTCAATCGCTAGACCTTTTAATTGTGTAGGTATCGGTGAAGTAAAAGCAACATCGAGTGATCAAAATTCAAAAAATTTGACCTTGAGTCATGTTGTTCCAGATTTAATACTCAAAACATTGAACTCAAAGGACTCAATAGAAATCTTAGGAAATGGAAACCAAATAAGACACTATACATATGGTGAAGATTTGGCTGAGGGTATTGTATTGTTGTTAGATCATCCTAATGCGAAAAATGAAGATTTTAATCTCTCAACAAGTGAATCTACAAATGTATTAGAACTTGCAGAGCTTGTATGGAAAAAACTTAAACCTGATGAAGATTTTAAATACGTCTCTGTTGATCCATATGAGTATGATGTGCAAAAAAGAATTCCTTCAACCGAAAAAGCAAAAAAAATGTTAGGATTTGAAGCAAAAACAAGCTTAGATAAAATGCTTGATATTGTAATACCTTGGATAAAAGACGCTTATGCAAAAGGATATTATTAAATAAATTTAGTAAGTTTTTTGTAAACTATAAAAATAAAATATCTTAATCTTTTAAACAAATGAATTATTCTTATTAAATTTAAATTCCCATTGATTGCTAGATTCTGAGAAATTCCAAAATGTGCCATATAAGATATTCTGGTGTCCAGATCAATACTATTTTTTATTTCACCATAAAAATTCAGCATATTTATTTTTTTAGTAGTACCAAAGCTTCTAAAGTTTTTTTCTTTTGTGTGTGTGGCTTCTTCCCCCCAACCAATATTTCTAATAAGGTTGTATTTAGGCATTATAGAATAACAATTGTTTTTAATCATTGTTGAATATAAAACATAATCCCAATTTTTTTCTTCTCTAGAACTCACTCTCCTCAGCATCTTTTGAATAATTAAATTCTCATATAAAGAAAACTCATTCAAATATCTTTTGTTCGCTGTAGTTTTTTTAGACCAGGTATCAAAATTTTGATCTAGCTTGTCCCATCTGTCTTTCCATGTTGCCCAGCCCCAGGTCAAAGGAATTTTGGTAAATAAATAACTGTTAGGGTTAAATAAATCTTCATTAACAATAGGACCTGCGTTGTCGCCAGAAATCATAAATATTTTTTTATTTGATTCGTAAACTGATAATAATTCATTGCAGTATTCGAAAAAATATTTATCAGGAATACAATCATCCTCTAAAATTATTCCTCTAACTTCTTTACTAAAAAACCAGTCAATAGCTTGCTTAGGTCCCACATGACTGCCAACATTATTTTTATTTCTTTTTATAAATAAGTCACATTCCCAATCAATTATTTCATTGATATCTTGTTCTATTAAATTGATTGATGATTGGTCTGAATGTTTTTTTTGATCTCTTGGACCATCAAAAAATATGTAAATTGTTTTTGGTTTTGCTTCCCTTAAACTTTTTAAAAGTTCATTTGAGATAGATACTCTGTTAAAAAGAATTAATAAAACTGGCGTTTCTTTACTATCAATCACTCTATTTTGATTTTAGGAGAAACCTTACTGTAAATAGAATAAAACTTAAAGGATATTTTATATATCTGAAATTAAATCTAAATAATATCTTTAGCAAATCTCTAAGTGCATGATATTTTCTTGCGTTAGATACATAATATTTTTTATTATAAAGTTTGAAATAATTATCTTGAAAAATATAAGCACTGCTATGAGCAATACCACGAATACTCCATGGTTTAAATTTTCCAGAATAGTGAACAATATTTATTTCAGAATTATCCGTAAGTAAGTTTGTATAATCTTTTTCAAAAAAATTAATCTTATAATTTAAATTTTCATCTAATTCATAAAACTTATCATCATAATATTTATTCAATACATCTTGATCCCAGTAAACAGCATCGTCATTTAATGAAGTTAAAAGATTAGTAATATTATCAGTAAAGTTGTTTTGTCTTGCTTTATTAAGATCCATAATCATTACTCCTGCATTAAAGTAGGAATCTCCTTTAAGATTTAGTCGAGAAAATGTATCGAGGTTATTTTGATTTTTTTTTGATTCTGTAGAAAATCCAACTTCAAATCCTTGATTTTTCATAATTTTAAATTCTTTTTTGAAAGATGAAATTGGATTTTGAAGGCAGTAAACGTCTGCATCGAGATAAACGATATTGGATATATTTACTGGTAAATAATTCAACAAAAACAATCTATAGAATGTGGCTTCTGTCACATGGGCATTATCAAGATTATAAAAGTTTAGATTTGCCTTATTAAATTTATAAACATTTAAGGTGTTTAAATTGTCATGTTTTTTTATTTCTTTAGGAAAAAAGTCAGAGCTATTTTCTGATTTATGGATAACATATATATCCACTTTTTCTTTTGAAGAATTTAACAACGAATATATTGATACAAATGCTTGATTATTATAATTTTCATCAAAACAATATAAAAAATTCATAATTAATAAATAGCAGTGTATTTCAAAAAAGTATTCATCTTTCTTTTTGCTTTACCTTGAAAATGAATATTCATCAATTCTAAGTATTCTTTATTAACTGTGTCATAAATATAGTTTTTTCTCTTTTTTTTATCTTTAAATATTTTTATATATTTACCTTTCATCAAATATTGATCTCGAGTTTCAAATCCCTCACCATTTCCATAATTTGTCATGAATACGACTTTTGAATCACCCTTCTCCTTAGGATAAATTAAATTATCATTCTCTAAAAGGTTTAATTTATCCATTAAGTAGAAAAAAGTCATGTCACAAATTCCTCCACCTCCATTTTTTTCGTGAAAGTCAATTTTGTGTTGAATCAAATGTAATTTACTTTTGTTAATAAATATATCTTCATACAAGTCTGCGAAAAGTTCGTAAAGTTTTTTTGAAGTTAAACCTGAATGAATGCTTCCTGTCATATGAAATTCATCCCAATCGTTTAATACAAAAAAAGAGTTTTCATGTTTGTATTCCAAAAGATTAATATTGTCCAATAGTATGTTGTCAGAGTCTATGTGAAATACTGAATTTATTTCTGTTTGATTAAGGAATTCCAAAATTGAAAATAACTTAAAGTACCATATCCATATAAAATCACCTTTAGAGTTATAATTTTTAAAATATCCTTTGTAGTAGGCCATTTTTTCATCATCAATAAAATCATTGAAATTGTAAAAATCTACATTGTTTATTTTGCCTAATCGTTCACAAGTTTCATCACCTAAAAATATAACGTTATTGTTTTCAGATGTTATCTCACAGTTAATTTTGAGATAGTTTTCATAATTACTATGAAAAATTAGTACTGGAACATTAGCCATAAAAATAGTATAACTTTTAAATTTATTTGTTAATCAATAAGTACTCACTTAAATTGATTTAAAGTTTTTTAATTTGATTTTTTCGTTCTCAAAAATTTTTTTAAAATTTAAACTTGAAATAAATCCGTTTGTATGAAATTTTTCATGTTCACCCATCCAGCCGTTAATATCAAAAGAGTAAAAAAATAATTCCTTATATTCATTTTTTAAATCATCATATATGTCTTTGCTAGCTTCAAACAAATCTGGAAAGTCTAAATCGTCAAAATATAATATGAACTCATCAGATAAAGAATTTTTGATTATATTTTCATATTCAGCTTGAACACCCTCTTTTGTATGAAGCGCATCAGAAAAAATTAAATCGTATTTCGTATTAAGTTCTTTGAAAAGTTTTGTGTCTTTTTTACTTAACAAATCACCCTTAAAGTAAATTAAATCATTGCTTTTAATTTTACTTTTTGATAAAAATGAATTTTCCTGTTGAAAAAGATGCTCGAAATTAGGATTTAAATCATTGTTATCAAATCCTACAATTACCGAATTATTAAATTGATTTGCAATTTGTAGATAATTTTTCATAACTGAGACGCCAATTTCTAGATAGTTTATATTTTGCTTTTTTAAAAATTTAGACATAAAAATAATTAGGTCTGTATATGTTGGGTAATTATTAATGTCGTAATCAATATATTTAAATAAGTTTTTTGGTATGCCATAGTCTATTTTTTCAAATTGATCACTAGTTAAAAAAGTTTCAATGGTTTTCAAGTATTCACGATTTTTTTTAATAATTTCTGCAAATTCTTCATTTTTAATTTGGAATTTACTCATTTCATAAGACTGAATATTTTTTTGATAATTAAGTTTTAATTTTTTTAAGTAATATTTAATCTGATTTTTCATACTTTTTGTATCCAATTTTGTAAATTACATAGAATAGAATAAGCAGAAATGAAATATAAATTCCATAATTTAGATCAAGTGTGCTTGGATGATTCCAATGATTTAAAAACATAAAGTATAAATATATTGAAAAAATGTAGAGAAATTTTAGTATCTTATTTTCTTGGTTAAACATGAAGAATATACTTAGCAAAATAATTAAATGACCAACAGAATAGTAGCTAAATCTGATCGGAGGGTACCAACCAATAAACATGTAAAATAAATACATCATAAATGTGAACTTAATAAAGCCACCTAATTCTTGAAAATTTTCATATTTCGTAGTTAATAAATTTAAAACTATAAAACAAACTGGGACCAGTAAATATAAAATTAAATAAAAATTATCAATTAAGTAGCATTGTATAAATTGCGGTATCTCCATGCAATGCCATCCGCCTTCATATCTCCTAGATGTAAAGAGATAAAGTGGTAACCATAAAAATTGACCATAATGAGATGAGTTTTCATCATAAGGAACCTGTTCCTGAAAAACTATTATGTAAAGGTTGTAGATCAAAAAAGGAATCAGTGCAATAAATATTTGCTTAATTGTTTTAATTATTATTTTTAATTTAAAGTTAAGTTTTTTTTCTATAAAAAAGAGTAGCCATAAGAGTATGTAGCCAACAATAAATGTTCGATGAAATAAAACTAAAAAACCAATTAGTAATGATGTTCTTGAACTTAAATTTGATGGAAAATTTAAATACAAATAAGTCATTAACATAATTACCAATAATGTTAGAGTTTGGTTTGATGGGTCAAAGCTTCCCCATTTAAAAAGAGGGCTTACACTAAATGTAAAAGATACTAAAAAAATATTTAGATAGTTTTTATTTATTTTTTCTTCAAAGATTTTAAAAAATAAATAACCAGAAATAGATATAACAATTGTGTGAAAGATGATGATAGAAACATGAATTACGTTGTCAAAATTATCGACACTACCAAAAGTAGATATATTTAAAAAGTTTGCAATAGCTGAATTTATTAATATGTACAAAGGTCTTCCTTGGTACACATATCCCTCATTGAAAAGAGTAGATAAATCTCTTATTGCTGAATAATAGGATTCTTGATCACAACTGATAGGATACTGAAAATTATAATTTTGAAAATCATAATCCTTTAAATTGTTACATATAAAATAATCTGGCTTTACAGGTAAAAGAAAAAAATTAATTACAAATGTTACAAAGGTTGAAACGAGAGAAATAAAAAAGAATTTTAGATTGTTAAGTTTAGTGATGAAATTTTTCACTTAGATACTAAGGCAAGATATTGTTTCGCTTGTTGTGTAGAGAAATTTGTATCATTGTTTTTTAAATAATATAATTCCCAATCAACAATTTGTTGTATCAAATCATCAATTTTAACTTGAGGTTTCCACCCTAATGTATCATTTGCTTTCGTTGAATTTATTTTTAGGATATCTACTTCCTTGAAATGTTCTTTATCTTCAATTTCTATTTCTATTTTACTATTCCAAAGAGAAACAAATTTTTCTGCAATATATTGAGAGGTATATTGATTGTTTGGTTTAGAATTTAAATTATAAATCTCAGATTTCTCTTCTTTATAGTTTTCTTGAGCAACTAGTAAATATCCATATAAAGAATCAAAAACTGATTGCCAGGGTCTAATTGAGTTAGGTTTTCTCATAAAGAATTTTTCTTCTGAAATAATTGCATTTACTAAGTCAGTGATTAATCTCTTTTCACCTCTATCTCCTCCTCCAAGAACATTGCCAGATCTTACTGTAGAAATATTAAAGTTATCATAAGAATTTAAAAATGCTGTTATTACATTTTCTACTCCGACTTTACTTGAACTGTAGAAATCTTTTCCTCCGAGTTGTGAAGATTCAACATTATCTGAATTAGAGAATTTGTATACTTTATCGGTGGTTGAAGTTACTACAGATTTTATTTTTGGAAGCTTTAGACAATTGTTAAATAAATTATAAGAACCAATAATATTTGATTTCAAAGTATCGAGAGGATTACTGTATCCTACGTAAACTAGGCTTTGAGCAGCGAAATGGAATACTATATCTGGATCAAATTCAATTAAATTTTTTAAATTATCCTCATTCAGATCTTCTGACAAATCCAAAAAATCTTCATGTTTAAAAAGAGTGCTAATATTTGCAATAGCGTAAATTCCTTCCTTCTTTTCTCTTGAGATTCCAAAAAGATTTGCTCCTAATTCATTTAAAAAAACAGCTAGCCAAGATCCTTTGAAACCAGTGTGACCAGTAATTACAATATTTTTATTACTCCAAAATTTTTTATCAATCGTCAAATCAATCCTTCATCCATTGCTTTTTCTAATACTTCTAATTCTCTTATGGTGTCACAGGGTTGCCAAAATCCTTCATGTTGAAATGCAGATAATTGATTAGAATTTGCGAGAGTTTCTAAAGGATAATTCTCTAGAACTTCTGAATCATCTCTTAAAATTTCATAAATACTTTTATTTAAAACAAAAAAACCACCATTTATCCAGCCACTCGAAGTGTTGTCTTTTTCTCCAAATTTTATTACAAGATCTTTATTGATTTCTAAACTACCAAACCTTGCAGGGGGTCTCACCGCTGTTACTGTTGCAGTTGTTTTTTGTTTATTGTGAAAATCTGTCAACTCCTCCAAATTAACATCTGCAATTCCGTCTCCATAGGTCAGGTAGAAGTTTTCTTCATTTAAATAATCAATACCTTTCCTAACCCTTCCACCTGTCATCGTATCTAAACCACTATCTAGAATTGTCACTTCAGTATTATTTTGAAGTAAATATTTGTATTCATCATCAGAAATTCTTTCAGACACATTGTCATAATGTTCAACTATTTTTTCAAGTTTATAACCTGCAAGCACAATTACATTTTTAATTTCGTATTTTGAATAGATGGAAATAATGTGATCTAACAAAGGTTTTCCATTTGCCAATATCATTGGTTTTGGAATTTTATCAGTA